>BNJT01001337.1_pt1 | contig 301094 bp, 476 predicted proteins | sample 8540491 | NCBI WGS metagenome assembly BNJT01 (sample SAMD00202455, study PRJDB9452) | human saliva metagenome | host: Homo sapiens | reverse complement strand
AAAAAAATGATAAATAAAAAGCATCTTTTGTATTAGTACATTGATGCTTTTCATTTTTATATTACTTAATTATTCTCGTTATCAATTTTTTTAAATGAAGATATGTTTTTACTTTGTTTACTATTATTACTGTTTTCAAAAGTCTTAAATTTAAATCAATTAAAAAATCAATTTCATACTCAAATGATCTCTGAGATTCTTGATTTACTTCTGCAACTATTGATGTACGACTTTCAAATCTCATTGCTTTTAATTGCTGCATCGATTTTAACTGCATCATTTGTTTTGATCCCTGATGATTCAATTAATTTAATCTCCATTTTCTTATGAGTAATTGGTGCCTCATTCATTCTTAAATCAATTAGATTTAAGATATGTAGTTCATGCTTTAAATAGCGCAATACTGGTTCTTGTGGCTTATGTCCAATAAAAGTCAGATTGTGCTGCAATTTCAACTGAACAAAATTTGTCTGCAGATACATTTATATCAATATCAGAATTAGCACCACTCTTATGAATATTTAATTTAGATTTATGGTTAACATTAACCTTTGAAGATGAAATAGACTGTTCTTTATAAAGAACTTTTGAAATGCTTAACACCCAAATCAAATGCTATACGCTCAAGTTCGCTAATTCGCTCATTCTTTAACTGCGAAAAAAATAATTATCTAGTTCAATATATCTTTCATGATCTGTTGGGTCCACATAATATAACTCTGCATCATTATTTGGAAAAAAATGTTAAACCAAAAATATTTTTGCTTTATCACGATAAATATTAATAACTTCCAGACCTCCATAAGTATCAATATGGCCGATTGCATTTTGGCATACTTTACTTTCTGCATGTTTTTTATCTATCGTAGTTATTCTAACCAATTTTGATACAAAGAAATCTGTATCACTCAAAGTGGATTCAAAAATAGGTCTAAGATTTTTTAAATCTCGATCTTGTTGATTTTGATCTAGATTAGTTTTTACAGTATCATATGTATTCTTTGCAGTGTCTTTCAGCCTATTAAATACCAAACTAACATCTTTGCTATCAAAATTTCCATCGTCATTTTGGTCGACCAATTTTGATACATTCTCTTTTGTTTTACTTAAAAGCTCCGAAAATTGTTCACCAAATTTCTTCACACCATTCTTATTATCAGCCATAATAATTATCCTTCCTTGTTAAATAAATTTACTTACTTATTATATCATTTTTTTACATTAATCTTTAGTAATATCAGAAAATATTGATTTAATTTATTCCATTCATTTTTATTTCGGCAATGCCATTTGCATAATTTTTTTGATTTTATTTATATTCTCTTCGATGTATTGATTTAAATGATCTACTACAGGAATATATTCAGTCTCCTTTGACTTTCATCTTCATTTCCAATAGATGATTAACTTCAGTCTTTAAATTTTCTTCAAGCTTCATATCCTTTAAATCATTAAATTTAATGGGTGGTTGTGTTTTTGTTTTCTAATGCATACTTTGCTGCTAATATAGGTCTTAATGCATAAAAGTATTTCTTTAACTTTACGCTTTCATCCTGCAGATAATTATCAAAAAGTATTTGATGCCATGTTTAAGTAGTGCATAACACTCTTCTTTACATCAAAAATATTGTTTTGATAGTTCTCTTAATTCTTTTCCTTCTCTTGTTTCCTTATAAACAATTGGAGAATTGATCCATTCAAATAGTGTTGGATTTGATTTATATAATAATTGCAATGCTTTCTTAATATCCCATCCACTAATATCGAATACTTCATCTAATTGCCATTCAATTACATCACGAACAGGATCGAGTCTAAGATACATTTCTGGTTCACGAACATAAATAAATCGTACATCGTAGTCGCTATCATCTGATTCAAAACCCCAAGCTCTACTTCCAGATTCGATTGCTAAAAATAATTTTTACATGCTCTTGTTTCTCAATTTCTTCTAACTTCTTTTGAATGATTTCTTTCATAAATAACCTCTATATAATTATCAGTTTCGTTAACTACTCATTAACAGACTTTTCAAATCTATCCACAAGCTCCATCAGATAATCTTTTCTTTGTAGTTTATCTAACCAACTAGATGGAATATCTTCAAATCCATAATATATACCAGCCATTGACCCTACAATTGCGCCTATCGTATCAGTATCTCCACCAATATTTGTTGACGCAATGATAGCTTCTTTATAGTGCTGTGCATTCATGAAAAATCCACATTGCAGACTCTAATGTATCAACGATATATCCCCGTGGATTTAATATTATCAAGTATTTGAAATTCAATTTGGTTATTTAAAATCCTAGCATAATGATTAATAGAATCTATCGAAAAAGAACGATAGTCTAAATCTTGAATATGTTTGTATGCTTCGTGTTTTTGTATTTCCTTTTTAACAAGCATATTATAAACTGCACATAAATATAACAACCCAATCTACTAACTTCATGCGCATGTGTTAAAGAAGATACTTCATTTAGTTAATTTATGAATAGATGTATCATCTAATTTTCTTCGAATATGCATATAAAGCAACCGGCAAGATTCTCATGAGTGAACCATTCCCATTTTCATTCATTGATGTGGATCCACATTCTAATGGAGCTGTACCATTACAATATTTTTTTATCGCTTTTAAACAAGTTCTTCCAATATCAAAAAGCCACACCTGTTGGGGTGTATTCTGACTTGCTGATTCACTTTACCCATTTATCCATTATGTCTTTGTAATCAAAATATTTCTTCTGAATAAAATGAATCAATTGTAGCAATTTCCATTGCAGTATCATCTGACCAAGAGCCTGCAGGTTGACCTACATCTGGACTATCAATCATTTCAATCACTGGACTCTGTAGTAGTTCTTCCCTTTTTGAGAATTCAGTGGGAAAGCCCATTGCATCACCAACTGCATGTCCAATGATTGCTCCAAGATACTGATTATTCTGTCTATTCATATTACCCTCACTGTAGCAATCAAACTGATATGACTCAGTAGGAAAGTTACTGATGAGATAATTGTACTACATTGTTATAAACCTAAACATAGAATTGGAATTGTAATAACAGATAATACTGTAGATACTAGGATTAGCTTTGCTGCAAACTTAGCATCACATCCATACTGCTCCGCAAGAATTGCTGCTGTAGATCCCGCTGGCATTCCTGTCATAATGATTGCTATCGCTTTAATTAATGTCGGAACCTTTAAGAATGTTAATATAACAAAAAAACGATGAAAGGATACGCAATTAAGCGTATAGAACAGAAGAATAAGACTTTCTTTTCTAATAGGTTATTCCATTCAATCTCTGCTAGGATTGATCCTACTACAAACATAGAGATTGCTGTTGTACATGCTGCAATACTACTTATTGTTTTGGTAATAAATACCGGAAACTTGATACCTGTAAGCATAATGATAAATCCAATTAACACAGCAACTACAGATGGATTTTTTTAAACACAGACTTTAAAAGCATGTTTATGATCAATTGGTTTTAAATAAAGCTAAACCAACTGTCCACATTGTTATAATAATTGGTATCTGAAATACAGAAGCAAACATGACTGCTTCACTACCATAGATACTTTGAATCACAGGAATACCAATAAATGCTGAGTTAGAAACAATCATGGCATAGGTTAATACATTAGTATCTGTCTTTTTCATATTTCTGAAAAAGGAACTTACTGCCGAAAATGGATGTAGTCTGAATGATTGCAGATATGATAACAGCCAATAGACAAGCCATTAATAAATCTGAATTTACATTTGAATCATTCATAAAAGACAAAATGACTGTACATGGCAAAACTACATTAATTAATAGTGTTGATAATCCTTTACGAATTTCTGCTGTTACAATTTCCTTTTTTTACGCAAGAAAAAAACCGATTCCTAGCATCAATAGGATTTGCATTTGTAGTTGTATCATCTGCGTAAATAGTGACATAGTTCTACCTCATGAATAATAAAAATACCCTACTATTCTAATATAAAGACTATGAAATAGTAAGGTATTTACTTTATTGTAATAAAATCTCAGTTCTTTCCACCAATAAGGTCAATAAATGACTCGCCATTTTGTGGTGCTTCCACACCAAAATAATCACAGCAGCTAGCGCCCATATCAGACATTGTTTTACGTATTCCCACTTGTGCTCCTTCTAATCCTTTACGATAGATTAAAAGAGGAACGCATTCTCTTGTATGTTTTGAGTGGTCAATATGTGGATCATTTCCATGGTCTGCTTGAACAATCAGAATATCATTCTCAGTTAAATGTGGAAGAATCTTTGCTAGACCTTCATCTGCTTGTTTTAAGACTTCAACATAACGTGTAGCGTTTTGTGCATGCCCTGCTAGATCTGTCTCTTGAACATTTGTGCAGATAAATCCCTGCTCCATTTCAAGAATACAATTTAAAGTGATTTCCATAACTTCTGGTGTCGGTACACACGAGATAGATTTACCTAAATCATTTGCGACAATATCCGCAACCTTTCCAATAAGCGTACATGGAATTCCATTCTTTGTTAGTATTGTAGGAGCTTGTACTTCTTTATCTACACCATATCCTAGATGTAGACATTGATATCCTTGATCGTACGATTTTGATTTTGCTGAAGCAATTCCAATATACTTACCATCGCGAATTTCTTCAGCGTTATATAAATCCTGCATCGTATTACCAGTACCACCAAAAACAATGACACGTCCTACTGTAGAAACTTCACGAACCAACTTAGCAATTTCATACTCCTTTTCAAAAGGCATGTAATCAAGTGGTGCCGTTACGTTATAGCACATTCCAAGATCCGCTTCTAAGTTATCTGCAACAGTAACATAATCATCAACCACGATATAACGTAATCCATTACGATTAATCATTTCAACCTTATGTCCCGAATCTTTCAGATGTTTAGCTACTTCATCCACTTTCTCTTGGAAAGGAACAAACTGAGGTTTCTTTGGTTTAGTTCCCATGATTTCTTGGTGTCCCATGAATGTATCTGCACCTTGATGCATTAGTTCACTTTTACCAAAGTTAGCTTTTGGTTGAAACTTCATACAATTACTTTCTCTACCAAAGGCATTCATCAAACCAAGTTTTTCTAGTGTAGGTAACTTTAAATCTGGAAATTCATCGAAAATAGAAGCTAGTGTATTTGACTTCTCATCACCAGCTCTTGCTTGTGCTGCATCATGCATTGCACCAATTCCAAATCCATCTAAGACAATGATAATGAATCTCTTTTTCATTTCTTACCTCCTAGACTATCATATACACCTACAATCTCAGGTATTCCTGAGTGAATTCCTTTAATCAGACATACATCACTACGTGTTACAAAATATCTGATAACGGAAAGCATAATATAGCACTATCACCAACATGATGTGGATTCTCTAATCCAAAATGATAATCAATAGAATCCATATCCGGAAGAATCACACTATCCTTTACTAATCCTTCATAAGAAGTACCAATCAATGCATTTTGAATATGTCCACGTCGATAGTATCCACCACCATAGATATATGCATGGTCATCTAATACATGGCTTACTTCTGAAAGATAAAGAATACTTGGAATCTCTTCTGTATCATAATCAACGTGATATGGAGTTGTACCTGAAAGTCCATGCCCTGGTTCAGCTGAAGTAATCTCTGGATACTCCTTCATCAGTTCTAGTGTATGCACGCATGTAGCTGAAGGTGCATTCACATTTTGAATACGACAACCTAAACCTTCCAAGATTTTTTTTGCTTTTAGGACGGTAAATAGATTCTCTTGCGCTTCAATCTGCTTAGTTGTTTCATCGTATAAAAAACACGGGAAGTTATCAACACCAGCAATTTCAATATGTGTTAAGTTTTTTGCTTTTTGTACAAGTTCTTCTAATTTATCTAAGTAGAAGCCTGCAGTCTGTCCACTATAGATACGATCATTTTCACCAATAACACGTATACATATCTTTTGACTGATACCTACTTTCTTAGCTGCTTCGTTAATTTCAACTAATTTTTCATAAGAATAAACAGTGATATAGTCACAACCATACTCTACTAGTTGATTGATCATCATTGATGGAATCTGTACTAAATGACCTGCATGTGCAATGTGAAGATGATTTTTTTCATCATCACTTCCGCTTCTTTTGAAGTCCACAACAACTGCACCTTTATAGCCAACTTTTCTCTAATTCCATTGCAAGATATGGATTACGTCCAATCTGCTTTTTAGCATATAATAGAGTTCAATATTTTTGCTCATTAGCTTTTTGTAGGATTGCTTTTGCATTTGGTTATAAACTGATCGACATCAACTACATATGTATCAGGCATAATCTGTTTCTGTTGATGCATATGTACTGCTGTTTGAATAAGATTTGGATTTGTTTTACATAACTTATCTAGAAACATCTTTCGCCTTTCTAATACTCTCTTTCAGAATACGTATTATCGTATCTGGTCCACTTCGATTTGGATTGATACGTATCATTCTATCTTCTAGTGTTGGATCTGCTTTTCTAAATGTTCCAGATACACGATAGAACATAGGGAGCTGCTTCATATTTGGACTCAGCTCCAACTGGGTTTGGTAGCCCACCTAACTTTTCTGCTTCTTCTAACACTGCTTTTACAATAGTATCTTCAAATTCAACCAATAATACTTTGGATTGTGCATTCGCTAAGAATGCATTTTTGATACCTTCTACTTCATGATTATTTAGACGTCTTACAAGTTCTTCATTTACTTCAGCTTGTATCGCTAGTGCAACAGGAGCATAAGTTAAACCACGTAATACTTCCATCGCTTGCCATCCTTGAACTTTTGAACCACCCGAATAGTTCATCTTTTCAATTGCATTCACTAAAGATGCCTTACCAACAACAACTCCAACTCCTTCTGGTCCTAGTAATTTAAAACAGGAGAATGCAGATAAATCTGCACCAAGTTCTACTCCAATTTTATGAACCTTCATTACTGCATAGTTATCATCTGTAATAATTTGTATATCTCTGACAGATTTAATAGCTCGAATCACTTCTTCCATATCATACGAATCATCAATCGCTTGACGTGTGTATTGAACAAGTGCAGTACGTATATTCTTATGTTCATTAAGAACATGCTTTTAATGTCTTCGATATCATTAAAATTTGCTCTTACAGGAACAAGTCCCATTGATATAAAACTTGACTCAGTTGTTGGATAAATCGGTGATGTATGTACTAATATTTCTTCATTTGGAGATGCCATCACTTGTAAACCACTGCGGATAGCACCGGTACCAGAACCAATTAGTAATAATGCCTTCTCCGCATGAAAGAAATTTCGCAATCACTCTTTCAACTTTTTTTGAGCATATACTGGTTTATTTAAACCAGGGAACTACACCAAAATCTCCAGCTGAGAGAAACTCTTTGCCCTTGAAATTCTTTTTGTAATCTCATCAATTAGTTGAAACTGTTTTTTTGTTTTGCTTCTTCCAAACTAATTGATTTTAAAGGATATGTGTTCATTTAATACCTCCACTTAAAATGAGGCTCAGAATATCTCTGAGCCGTTTTTTTATTGAATATCAAAAATCCTACTTGGATTCTTTATCAATAGATGATCAATGTCATCTTGACAAATACCGCGTTCTTTAAGAAGTGGTACAAACTTATCTAAAACAGCTGTATATCCGCTATATTTCCCAAAAGTCTTCATATATGATTTTCTAGATATGTCTGTCGAAAGGATAATTTTATCTACATATCCCTCTTTGATAAGTTGTGCAAGATTATCAGCTCTACTTTCATCTTTAAGATATGATGTTTTACCAATCGTATCAAAGCCAATATTTGCTCCACGATCCATTAACGATTTCATATATTCAACATCATTTGATAGATCGATATGTCCAAGTACAACTTTATTAAGTGGCATACCCTTTTCTTCAAAAAAATATCTAATTGTTCATGCCCAAGTGTGCCCATTTGGCAATGTGTTGAAACACAGCATCCCACTTTCTTTCCTGCAATTGCTGCTGCTGCAATGACTTTCTTTTCGTTTTCAGTCATTACTTTACTAGTAGCAACTTCTCCGATGACACCAGCCTTTATATTAGTATCATCAATACCTACTGTTAGATCTTTGATAAATATCTCAGCAATATCATCCTCACTCATGTCATGAATATACTGTGGGTGATACTGATCTAAATAGAATCCAGTTGGAGCGATAATATGAACATCACAAGTATTAGATAGCTTTTAGTAAATCATTCACATTTCTTCCCATATCATTTGTGGACATTTCAATAAATGCTTGAACACCTAACTCTTTCGCAAAAGTTAATTTCATCAATAACTAATTGCGAATATCCAAATGTAGAATCATCATCATTTCGAATTCTACCAAGATCCACCGATAAGTGTTCATGACACATTGTAACTCCTAATTTACTAGGATTAATGTCACCTCTCACAGTACGAATCATAAAAATCCCTCGCTTTTCTAACCAGCTAATCCAATAAGCTGAACAAGATATAGTAAGTTTAAGATAATTCCACAGGTAATAGCAGCGATAGGACCAATAGCCATACGCATTACTTTTTCTACCTGTAGCTTCATTAATTAAGTAAATTGTACCACCGATAAAGAATCCACCAGCTGCACCAATTGTTGTAGCAGTACCCATAGATGCACATGCACCAATAGAACCAATTAATAATGCAAATTCAACAACCTGATTCATTGAAGAACGGATATTATCAGATGCATCACGGATAGATGGGAATCCACCCAAGAATTTACCAACAAATCCAAGTAACATTACTTCAGCGAAGATAATACCAGCACCTAGAAGTAAAGCAATAATTGGATTAGGGACTCAAGTATCCTGCAACATATACGAATGTAAATCCAGCTACACCGTATACACCTGTTGTGATAGCAGTTGTTGCAATTAACGGGATAAAGCTTAATCCACGCATTAATTCATTAGTAGCAGCTGTACGAACTAAGTCAGCGTTGCCTGATGCATATGCAGTAGATAAATCGAACATTGATACTGTTGATCCAGCAAAAAATATGTAAGTTACAAATTACAGCAATTAAAGCACCTGCAGCCATTAAGAATGGTAAATTCTTCTTAATTCTACCAACTCTTTCACTAAAGATATTATTTGAATCATCTTCAGCTTCTTTATTTTTTTGTTGCTTAAGTCTTTAACGATACATAATCCAATTAAGATAAGAACGCTCAGTCATCATTGTCCATGCATCAGCACTAATTGTAGAGAACTTAGGGTAAGAATTCTAGCAACTAATACAACTAAAGCAGAGATCAATCCCTTCTTTGCACCAAATTGCATAAAGATAGCAATGATTGGGAAAATTGCAAATCCAGTAACTACATATGTTCCTACTTGACCCATTCCACCGATCAAGTCAATTGGTAATCCTGTGAGTACAGCATTGATAGCACTGATACCTGTGAAGCAAAAGTAAACCATATAGTCCACCTAAAATTGGAGCTAACCATTTCTTAGGTGAAGCAATTCCGATAATATCAGTTGCTAAGAATAATAACCATGGGTTCATTAAATTTGTAGCTAAAAGCATTACCAATACCTACAGAAGCAATGAATCCAACACTCAAGCCAAACGCAACAGAAGCAATCTCTGAGCGCTTCATACGTTTTTCTAAATATTCTGGAATAACAGGTCTAATTCCGTCATGGAAAACCGCCATACCCATGTGTGACATAAATGATGTAAGTGCACATAATGCAATTACAGATAAAGCATTAATTAGATTAATTTCCATAATAACTATCTCCCTTATTTATTATTTAATGCATCAATCAAAATTGGAACTGTATCATTAATACTGGATACTGTCATACCAAAAGCAAATTTTTCCATCATTCACTGCCTTGATAATTTCTTCTTTATTAGGTCTTTTGCCCATTTTTGCAGACAGTTGCGCATTTACTATATCCAACTAATCCGATTAGAATAGAAATTGCAGAGCCTCCACCACTTTCACAGGCACCTAAGTAATAGTCAGCTTCCCCTGATTTAAGAAGTTTTGAAGCGTTTAAATCATTTTGTAATAATTGTTTCAATTTGTGGATCAGCTTTTTTTACAGCTAATTCCATCTCATTTTTTTGCATTCCCCCAATAGCAATTTTCATTCCCATCACCTATCTTTCTAGCAAATTGCAAATATGGATTAATAACAAGATTTCTTCACCATCAGGTATTTCAACCTGAATTAAATCTTTTACTTCATCTAGAATCTTTGAAGCCTCGACATACTTCGCATTTTGTTTTTATCTCTGCAACTATGTTCTCATCAAGTCCAGCTTCACATTCACCCTTTTTCTACGCGTGATAACGCAATAGCCATATGAACACAGAATACTTCCATCTTTTTCCTGATCAAAATCATTAGAAATAGTAATAAATTTATCGATGACAGCTTCTGATTTTCCTCTAACTGTTGTTGAGATAATATTCGCTTCAAGCAAAATATCTAATCTTTCAATAATACTATTTTTTTATCAATCATAATCCTCTCATATTAATATTCAATATTTTTGTATTTTGTAAATTAATAATAACATAATCAATATTAGCGTCAATAAATATTTAAAAATTATTCTAAAAATTTATCTTTGATATATGCTTGCATATCTTCATCAATACCATATTCTTTCAAGAAGAATTCTTCATAGCTAGAGTATTTATCTAATATACCGTCAAGCATTTCCCTACCCATCTGTTCATCTACACCTGCTTCCATCATAATGATTCGTATAAGTGTCGGTTTCTTCTTGATTGCGCATTGATTTTTTTCTAGTGCCTTTTTCAATACGTTCATAATAAGCCTGATTAGATAATAGATAGTCCTCCATAATATCCTCTATAGATACACCTAGTAATAAATACATAAGAGCTGCGATAGCACCTGTTCTATCCTTCCCAGTAGCACAATGAAATAGTATTGGAAATTCTATATTCTGTTTCATCATTTCAATGATAAACATGAAACCTTCATTCCTAAACATCATATCCCGATATAATTGGACCATATGCTTATGCAATGTTTCTTGATCACTATCATCTGAAATGATCATCTTATGAATCCCATACGGTGAAAATCTACACCCTCCCCATTACGGTCACGCATTCCACTTACTCTATAATTTTCAATTCCTTCAATAACTGGGTCCGGATCATCAAATGCTTCATATGATGTACGCAAGTCTAATACCGTTTTAATCCCTAAATCTTGTAAATGATGTAGTTCTTCTTCATTCATCCACCCTAGGTAACAACTACGATATAACAGTCCTGTTCTAACCTTTTTACCATCTCGGGTAAAATAACCACCCAAATCCCTAAAAATTACAGATACGACGAAACTTTTCATCTTGTATTCTCATACTATATTACCTAATAACTCGGTGTTACAATTCCATCTAGAACAAGATTTTGAATCGTTAAGGTTTCTTTTACATCAAGCATCTGACGTAATAGTTCAGTCATTTCAGGTGATTTACCATTTGTTACAATAACTGCATTTGTATCATCATTATCATCAATTGTAACTTTCACGTAATTTATTTTTGACATCTTATCAATGATTTCATCTTCATTCCAAACAGCCGCATCAATCTCACCATTTTGAACTAGTCGCAGTAAATTGTTTGATTCAACAGGAATAAATTCAACCTTTTTCATTCCACATGCACGCTTTGTAATATCACTTTGATCAATTGAGTCACGATCGATACCAATTCGCATACCATCCTGAATATCTTTTATATGTGCATCATGGAATACGATAACATGCGACGAACAATAAGTACCTTCTCCAAATTCACATACAATATCAATTTGACCTTTATGCGCATCTAAAAACTCTTTCGCTGCGTATTTTCGACACAACCGCAAAATTATAACGATTCTCTAAGACCATCGCGATTCGATTCTTAGCACCTCTCATATACGAAAGTGTCATTGGGATACCATGTTTATTTTCCATGGTTGTTATAATGCCTGTTGCTAGTCCCTCATATTTTCTAGAATATGGTAATGGCATAGCACCTACCAGTAAATTAATGCCTGCAAGTTCAAGTAGAATCTTATCATTCTTTTCAATTACATAAGATCCTAAGTGTCCTTTACTTACAATATGAATCGCATTATTATTCTGCAAGGTCTTAAGTGCTGATTGTGCAGTACCTCTTGAAATATTCAGCTTCTCACTTAACTCCGTAACAGTTGGTGTCCTATCCCCAACTTTATATTTTATAAGGGCTTTTGCAAGACTTAGTACTGCAAGTCCATTTTTGCTCATTAACTGATTATTATAGTCCATAGTTTAACTCCTATGATTATTATAGGATGAATATTCATTTTTGAATATTCAATGTACATTAAATTTTATAAAATTGTTTTATAAATGTTATTTTTTTCTAGTGATACAATATACATATAGAAGATTTATTTAGGGCATATTACATAATTAATAGAAAGTGAGAGTACGAATATGTTTGTCGATAATAAATTTTATGATCATGTGAATCAGATTCGGAAGAAGAGTATTTGGAAGTACTTTCTTTTGTATTTATTTTTACAATTATTAATCTCTATCCTCTCTGATTTCCCGGCCATTCAGATGATTGTAAATGGTACTATTAGTCCACTTAACTTTGCTGAAGTAGTACAATCAAGTTTCCTTCTATCATTTATTAGTTCAATTATAATGCAGTTTTTCACGCTTCTAATCCTCATGCAAATATATAGAATTGCACAAGGCTCTTATACCAAACTAATTGCTCTCTTTGAACCCGTAAAGGAGAAATGGCTAATTATCTTATGTATCTCTTCTTTTATAGCATTCTTAGATAATTTATTTGAATACTGTATCTCCAATACATTTTTATTACTGATTCCAAAATTAGCACTTTACTATTTAACAATTTTTTTATTGCATTCGCGATCTATACTTACCCACCACATGCATATCAAGACGCAATCAGACATAGTATAAAAAAGAGGCTATTGATTCATTTAAAGATATGATTAAAATGGATATTCACTACATCTGGATATGCTTAGCAGCCTTACTCTTTACACTAGTTATCATATTCCTATTATAAAAAAACCATCTTTGGTGGTGCGGCTCTAATTCCTATAGTTACACTTGAAGACCCTAGTTCTTTATATACAATCACTAAATCAATGATTCCATTAATTACCGCAATGTTTATTCCTTTTACTTATTGTGCTAATTCTTACACAATACAGAGTATTCTGTGCCTATTATGCACATGCGCTATACTATTTCTATAAGTATGTAGAAATAAAACCAGACGAATCAGAAACACTTACACAGTCTAATGAATCAACATATGAGATTGATAAAAATGAAGATGCTTAAGCTTTATAGCATCTTCATTTATTTTTATAATAATGGTGCAAATAACTTCACAACACCAATAAATAATCTACGTAACAATCCATCCTTAATTTCACCCTTTTGAACTTGGTGCGATTTACTGATGGTATCTAACATATCATCACGGACATCTAGTACTTTCTTAGAACCGTAGAGATATGTGCCATTTTCAAAATGTAAATATAGAGAGCGATAATCAAGATTAATTGTACCAACCGTCGCAACGATATCATCACTCACAAATACTTTCCCATGAATAAAGCCTGGTGTGTACTCATAGATTTTTACGCCACCATCGATCAGATTTCGATAGAACGATCTTGTAATATTCCAAACAATCTTCTTATCTGGAATCCCTGGCGTAATAATACGTACATCTACACCACGTTTAGCTGCTAAGATTAATGCATTCTCTAATTCAGTATCAATAATTAAATATGGTGTACAAATGTATACATACTCATTGGCACGATTCAATATATTCATATAGACATTCTGCCCTGTGTTTTCTCCATCAAATGGTGTTTCACCATATGGGGAAATATAGCCATCTGTATGCTGTGTAACAGAGTCTACCTTGAAGACTGTATAATCATCATCAGTTTTACGAATCGCATTCCAGTTTGTTAAGAAGAGTACAGTATAGGACCAAACTGCTTCACCCTTAACTCGAATTACATTATCCTTCCAGTGGTCAAAGACCATCTTCTGATTAATGTATTCATCTGCTAAATTCATACCGCCTGAGAATGCTACTGTGCCATCAATAACCATTATCTTACGATGGTCACGATGATTCATAACTGCACCTAAGAATGGATTAATCTTGTTGTAGCGTACACACTTTGATACCTTCACTTTCAAGCATATTTGCATAGCTTGTTGGAAGAGAGTGAATTGTACCCATATCATCATACATTACACGCACATCTAAGCCTTGAGCAACTTTTTCTTTCAGGATTGTATGCATACCTTCCCAAAGCTTTCCTTTTTCAATTGTAAAGTACTCTAAGAAGATAAATTTCTTTGCTTTCTTCATTTCCTCTAACATTACAGGATAACCAATATCTCCTAGAGGATAATAATCAAAATCAGAATTGCGATAGATTGGATATCCTTCAGTCTTAGATAAGTAGTGAAAATCACCTTTCATCTGAGGTACCATTTCTTCTAACTCTTCTAAAACTGTTTCATCTTGAACATAGTATTTCTTGGAATCAGCTGTACTTTTAATTAGTTCTCTAAAAGTTTTTAGATGTAATTAAATTTGCTCCCAACAATAGGAACAATGCTGTACCGGGGATCGGGAATAATATAATTAATAAAATCCATAACATATCTGCAGATAAATGACGTGAATTATTAATAATATTGATAACAACTATCATGCTAAGTAATCGTAGTACTATTTCTATCCATACAAAAATGTGCTGTAAAAAAATAAAAAAATAGATTACGAACTATTATTGCTTCCAAAATTAAACCAATTGCAATGAGTCCAAACCGAAAGACTTTTTCAAAAACTCATACATTCCCTCACTAAATCTATGTTCAAAATGTACCATTTATGCAACATGATAGTCAATGCTTCATAATATTTGTAACATTCATAAACTGTCCTTGATTTTCCTGTAAATTTAACTAATATTTAAAATCTTGTATGAACAGACAATTTTTTTACTTTTTTTCGGTTGAAAAGGTTGTAAAAAAAGCCAATATTAAGAGAAAAATTATAAACGGAAATTGAAAGGAGTTAATACCATGATTCAATCAACAGAAATTAAACCAGGTCAGTGTTTCGTTTGGGAAGGTGATTTATACCAAGCAATTACAGTTGACCGTAATAAGACAGCTATGGCTAAGATGAAGGTTGCTGTTAAAGTTAAGAATCCAAGAACAGGTGTTGTTAAGGAACTTAGCTTAATTGGTTCTGACCGTGTAGAAGAAGCTTTCATCGATAAAAGAGAAATGCAGTACCTCTATAACGATGGTGCAAACTTAATCTTCATGGATACAGAAACATATGAACAGATCGAAATTCCAGCAAGCCGCTTAGACTGGGAAAAGAACTTCCTTAAGGAATCTTCAATGGTAAACATTCAGGTTTATAATGGAGAAATCTTAGGTGTACAATTACCAGATAAGGTTAATTTACAGGTTACAGAATGCGAAGTTGCAGTTAAGGGTAATACAGCTACATCTGCTACAAAGAACGCTACTGTAGAAACTGGTTTAAATGTTCGTGTACCATTATTCATCAACGAAGGAGAAGTAATTGAAATCTCTACAGCTGATGGTAAGTATTCTGGACGTGCTTAATCATTTAAAAATAGCTATGACATTTATATGTGTCATAGCTATTTATTTACTGGATTGTATACCCGTATTTGATCTTTGCGAATAACTTTTTCAAAATGTTCAACATCCCAAGTGACTGGCGTTGGATATGTAGGATTTCCCTCCTTCTCTGCACCAGTCGCAAGATAATGTATATCTGAATCCTGTATCTCTGGTATTGATGTTGGAATGCCTAATTTTTGGTTTATTTCTTTTATTTTTTTGATAAAATATTCTGCCTTTTGTTTATCTGTATGACCAGCAATGCCTACGATATCCGCAATATGAGCTAGTTTCTTTGTGATTGTGTCCCCATATTCTTCTAATACGATTGGTAAGATAATGGCATTGATCATACCATGTTGTAAATGATACATTCCCCCAATACCATGTGCTATTGCATGTACGTAGCCAATATAGTTGTTGGTAATCGCTACTCCAGCTTTATAAGAGGCTTCTAAAAGTTCCAGACGATATTGTATATTTGATCCATCTTCAAAAACTAGGTATTAAGTATTGGAAAATAGACTGAATTGCCTCTAATGCATATTCATTTGTCTTACGATTATTATAATAATTTATATACGCTTCTATTGCATGTGTTAAAGCATCCATACCAGTATATGCGGTCATCTTTGCTGGTAATGTAGTTAACAGTGAAGCATCCAAAACAGCATACTTCGGAATTAGAAAAAAATGACTTAGTGCATATTTACGCTTTCTAATTGGATCAGTAATAACAGCCCCTGCAGTAACTTCAGAACCGGTTCCTGCAGTAGTAGGTACAACAATAAAAAAAGTGGTAATGGTTTTAGATACCCTTCCTGTCTCTAATACATTCTTTAACATTTAGATGACTGCTTTGTACACAAGCTAGTGCAGCTTTTTGAGCAATCAATGACAGAACCTCCACCGATTGCAATGAGTCCTTGGCAACCTTCTTTCATATAATATTCCTTTAGATTTTCGACATCCATAATCTCTGGATCTGGCTTTTACATCATGAAAAATACTATATGCAATATGATTTTTCATCTAATCTTTCGAAGAATGGTTGTAATGTACCTCTTTTGATAAATCCAGCAGTCGTTACAACCATATACCGATGAATATGCTTTTCTTTTAAAAACATTCACTAGATCTAATAATGCATGTTCACCCTTTTAATATCTTTAGTTGCATATGTAGTTGTATCTTTTGGATAGGACTAAAGAGCGCCTGTCTAGTTCTTAATAGAAAGTATTTCATAACTACCTCACTTTGCTATAGTATATCACCATGAATATACAACTAAAGGCACTTTAAAATCTCATGGGGTTGGGGATAGGCTATAAACTTTTGTGGGCACGAAAAATTATCGTGCTCATTTTTTGTGGGGAGACCCAAATATAATAAAACCTCCATGCTATTATCTTCTTGTCTGGAGAATCAAATAGAAATGGAGGTAGCCCTATATGGCTATTCATGATTTTTATCACGTCAACCTTAAATCTAACATCAGATTCAATTCAAGAAATCGATGCGATACGTAAGGAAGACCATCTTTTTGTATATATCACACTGGTAAACCAACACCCAACCTGTCCTTACTGTGCTGGCCCTGCAGTCTCTAAGGGTTATATTCATAGAACTTATAATCACCTTCCTTTAGGCGATACACCTTCTTCTATTCATTGGAAGCGTAGACGCTATACTTGTAAGGATTGTTTTAAAACATTTTGTGAGGATAATCCTTTTGGGCCTGAATATTTCCATCAAACCTATGCTGTACTTTATAAGATTGCTACCGACTTTCAAAATCTACATCTATCCTACAAAGATATTGCCGAAAGGTATAATACCTCGGTTACTACTGTCCAACTATATGCCGATAGTTTCATTCAAGTCCCAAGGTTAACTCTACCAACTAATCTAGGAATTGATGAGCTTCATTCTAATATGGTAAAATATGGTGGTTCATATCTATGTTCTTTTTGTAGATAATGATGCTCGCGTTCTTAATGAATTATTACCCGATCGTTCAAAACGAACATTATCAGCACATCTCGAGAAGATACCTCTAGAAGAAAGAAAACGTGTCTTATATGTAACCATAGATATGTGGGAACCCTTATAAACAAGTCTCTCTCAAATACTTTTCCAAACTGTAAGATATCCGTCGATCCTTTCCATGTAGTCAAACATCTTTCTGATGGTTTTACTAGATTACGTGTATCTTTAATGAACCAGGTTCCTAAAAGAAAGTCCTGCTTACTATCTGCTCAAGCACTTTCACCACCTCTTGGAAACAGATTGCTTTCTGGATAATGAACCTAAATATAATCATTTCTTTCGTCAGAAGATGAACTATCGAGATCTATATGACGCACTTCTCAATCTCTAACCCCATACTCAGAAAAAGCCTATGAGTTAAAGGAAGATTATAGATATTTTAATAGAAACTCTACTTATCCAGAATGTATTGAAGAACTCACAGATTTAATTAGGTATTTTAAAGAATCTAGACTGGTATGTTATAGCGAGTTCATTAATTTATTAGAAAAATTGGTTTGAAGAAATATGCAATTCATTTCAAAGACCTACAGAAGATAGAAAAACAGTCTAATGCACTCGCTGAGAGTCTTAATCAAAAGATGCGAGAATTTATTATGATATCAAATGGTCTCAGTAATTTTGAAAGATTCAGAGCACGTGTTATTTACGCACTCAACTACAGGATTGGCTTCTCATTGACATCAAATATTCAAGCATACAATCGTAAACAGAAAAAAATAATAAATAAATTGTTACTCTCCAGACAAAAAGACAATCCCGTAGAGAATCACTCTTTTGGAATTGTCTTTTTATAAAATCTATCCCCATGGGATTTTTATTGCATGTTTTTTTGAAAAACCCCACGCTATTTTAAATTACCCAACTAAAAAAACATATCCTCTAAATGAAGAGGATATGTTTTAAGTAGCACTATAAAATCAGTCGGGGTTGGGGCGACCCTATAAAATTACTCAGGGGTCAAATTTTTGACCTCTTTTTTTACAACTCAGGGGATACCCTATAAAAATCTCACGGGGTATGCCATTTATAATAAAAACTCCTATGCTAAAAATTCAGTCTTGCAAGTGATTGAAATTAAACATAGGAGGTGCCAAATGGCTATAAATGATTTTATCATATCCACACTTAATGTTAGTGACGATATGATTTTTTCAATTGATACACATAAATCATCTGACAAATTACACATCTTAATAAAACTGAATGATACTCACCCTACCTGTCCCTGTTGTGGAGGTAATACAAAAAAATAAAGGACTATTCTTCGTATAGCTATAACCACCTTGACGTTGCAGGGATTCCATCCATCATAGATTGGAAAAAGAAGACGCTATGTCTGTAAAGAATGTGGGAAGTCCTTCTCTGAGCCAAGTCCATTTTAGTCAGAGAACTTCCATCAGTCATACGCAGTACTCAATGCGATTGCCTTGGATCTACACAACATTCGTATGACATACAAGGATATTGCACATAAATACCATGTATCCAATACGATTATACAATTATACGCAGATAGTTTCATCCGAGCACCTAGATTAACACTTCCTGAGAACCTTGGCATCGATGAGATATCTTCTTCTATGGCAAAAATATGGTGGTTCATACTTATGTGTATTCGTAGATAACAATCACAGGACATTAAACGAGATACTGCCAAATCGTTCAAAAGTGACACTATCGAAACACTTTGAAATGATTCCACAATCGGAGAGAGACAAGGTAAAGTATGTGACGATTGATATGTAGGGAACCTTATAGAGATGTGTGTAAAAAGTACCTAAGACATTGCGAAATAGCAGTAGACCCTTTCCATGTTATCAAACACCTTACAGAGTGCTTTACACGCATGCGTGTAGGAATCATGAATCAGTGTGTCTACGACAGTCCTAGTTACTATTTGTTGAAGACCTGGCATAAGTTATTAGAAACTGATTCATTCGACCTCGATAACGAGCCAAGATACAACTCAAAATTTCGTCAGAAGATGAATTACAGGGACCTTTTCAACATGTTGTTGGAGATAAGTCCTGATTTAAAAGCTTGCGTATGAATTAAAGGAACTATATAGAGACTTCAATAAACGCTGCTCTTTTTGAAGAAGCGGGTGCACAACTTGATTATCTGATCGAACTATTTGAACACTCTAAGTTAGACTGCTATAAAGGAATTTATATCTCTACTGAAACACTGGAAACCAGAAATTATCAATAGCTTTAGAAGTGTATGATGATAGACGACAATCCAATGCATTAGCGAAAAACATCAATCAGAAACTCCGATTACTAATCGAGGGTATCAATGGATATACAAACCTAGAACGTTTTTCGTGCACGTGCACTATACTGCCTTAACGACAAACTATTCTGTTGCTTGACAACATGTCTGTATTCAGAAAACGAGAACACAAAAAAACGTGGTACATATACCAAATATCTCTCTGATACACTAATTAACGACTAATAAACTGATACTATCAATTACTTGCACATACAAAAGGATGACTACATCAGAATGCCACTACTAGCACTCTATAGTCATCCTATTTTACTATTCAAAACCCATTACTGATTTTTAGAGCAGAGTTTAATGAAACCCCCGACTGATTTTACTTAAGCTTTTTAAGTTTAATTATTCAGAAGTTTCTTCGTCTTGAACTCTCTTCTTGAATAAGAGTCTGTTATAACGCTTTTTCAGCATCCTTACGAGCCTTCTCGAATAACTTATCTGCTTCTTCTTGGCCTAATACCTTAGGGTAAGTTAAAGTAACGAGCTTCGTTGAGTAAGAACTCTGTGAACTTGAGAAGTCTGGAGTACGAGAGTCAATCTGTAATGGCTTCTCAAGTCTTGGGTCAAAAGCGGTATAGAACTGTGTAACCACAAGCAACCGCATTCTTCTGAACGTTAGGCATGTTAGTCAATCCACCCTTAATACCGTGCTCTAAGCATGGTGAGTAAGCGATAATAATTGATGGTCCCTTATAACTTTCAGCTTCCTTGAATGCCTTAATTGTCTGTGACTGGTTAGCACCCATAGATACCTGCGCAACATAAGCTGTACCGTATTCCATGAAGATCTGACCGATATCCTTCTTAGCACCTTGCTTACCACCGGAGGCAAACTTCGCGATAGATGAAGCCTGAGATGACTTAGAAGATTGTCCACCTGTGTTAGAGTAAACTTCAGTATCAAGTACTAATACATTTACGTCTAGGTTATTAGCCATTACGTGGTCTAATCCACCGTAGCCAATATCGTAAGCCCATCCGTCACCACCGATGATCCAAACAGACTTAGAAACAAGATCTCTTTCAAGTTTGAGTAATTCCTTAACCTCTTGGTTAGAAGAAGCCTTAACCTGTTCAACTAACTTGTTAACGATTGTTCTTTGAACATCACGGTCATCATTAGCAGCGATATAAGCTTCGAATGAAGCCTTCAAGTCAGCTTCAACCTTATCGAGGTTGTCTTCCATAATCTTGAGGATACGAGCACTCTTGTATGACTGAGCAATTGCCATACCATAGCCATATTCAGCGTTGTCTTCGAATAATGAGTTAGCCCAAGCAACACCTTCACCGTTTTCATCCTGTACGAATGGGTTTGTTGGAGTAGCAGAGCAGTAAATCATTGAGCAACCTGTAGCGTTAGCAACTAACATATCGTTACCGAATAACTGAGAAGCTAAACGGTAGTAAGGAGCTTCACCACATCCTGGGCAGCAACCAGATACTTCAAAGTAAGGCATCATCAAGGAGACACCAGCTTCAGTATTATTGTTACCGAATTCCTTCTTATATGTTGTGTGCTTGTATAGATAATCAGCTACTGGCTCTTGACCTAACTGAGTCTTAACGTCAGCTGGTGATAATGCCTTAGTAGGACATACTGTAATACATACACCACAGCCTACACAGTTCTCTGTAGAAACTTGGATTCTGAACTTGAGGTTAGCTTCCTTAGCTCCCTTATATGCAGGAGAAGGATCCTTCAATGTTAATTCAACGTTGTTTTCAGCAGCAATCTTCTGTGCTGTAGCAACTTCTTCTTCATTCATTAAGAATGAACGAATTGTAGCGTGAGGACATGCAAATCCACACTTACCACACTCGATACACTTTTCAGCTTCCCATTCAGGAACGAGCGTTGCGATTGTTCTCTTTTCCTTAAATGCAACGTTAGGGTTTTAATGTACCATCTGTTACACCGAAGTTTAAGAATGAAGATACTGGCATATCTTGACCCTGTAGGTGGTTGATTGGTGTTACGAATTCATCAAAGAATGCATCACCAGTTGAACCCTTAACAGACTTATCAAATTGTAAGTCAGCCCATGCTGGATCTACAGCCACTTCAACGATTCCTGAAGCACCTGTTTCGATAGCTAAGATATTCTTATCTACAACATCCTGTCCCTTACGAGCATATGTATGACGAGCAGAATCCTTCATTAATTCTAAGGATGTGCTATATGGCATAATCTGCTCATTTAGACGGAAGAATGCAGCCTGTAAGATTGTATTTGTGAAACGTCCCATTCCTGTATCTTGCGCAATCTTAGTTGCGTTAATGATATAGAACTTCGCATGACGTCTAGCAAGTCTTGCTAAGATACGGTTAGGTAATCTATCTGCAATCTCTTCTGCAGGGATAGTTGTGTTAAGTAAGAATGTTCCGCCTTCCTTAAGGTCACGAACCATATCAAACTGGAAGCAGTAACTATCTAATGAACAAGAGATAAAGTCAGCCTTATCAATGTAGTATGGGCTGTGAATTGGGCTCTTACCAAATCTTAAGTGAGAACGAGTTACACCACCAGACTTCTTTGAGTCATATGCAAAAGTAAGCCTGTGAGTAAAGATCTGTATTGTTACCAATAATCTTAACTGTTGACTTGTTAGCACCAACAGTACCATCAGAACCTAAACCATAGAAAATACATGATGTATAGTCTGCATCAACTGTAATATCCACTGGTTCAATCGAAAGATTTGTAACGTCATCTTCAATACCAATTGTGAACTCTTCCTTTGGAGAATCCTTCTTTAATTCTTCAAATAAGCCATTGATATGAGATGGGTTTGTATCCTTAGAAGATAGACCATAACGTCCACCAATAATTGTAAGATCCTTAAGATCACGTAAAGCATATACAACATCTAAGAATAATGGTTCACGAGCACCCTGTTCCTTTGTACGGTCTAATACAGCAATCTTCTTAACAGTTGCTGGAAGAACAGACTTCAAGAACTCAACTGAGAATGGACGGTATAAGTAAACCTTAATTAAACCTACTTTTTCGCCTCTCTTAACGAGTGTGTTAATTGTTTCTGTAATTGTATCTGTTACAGAACCCATAGCAATAATGATACGTTCAGCATCAGGAGCACCTACATATGTAAATGGTGCATAGTTACGTCCTGTATGCTCAGAAATCTTCTTCATATAATCAGCTACTACAGCTGGAATATTTGCGAAGTGATTATTTTGAGCTTCAGCAGCCTGGAAGAAGATATCATCGTTCTGTGTACCACCACGAACAACTGGGTTTGTGTGTGGGTTTAGTGCTAATGCACGGAACTCTTCTAACTTTCTCTTGGTTGATTAAGCTTCTTAGTAGTCATAGTCCATCACTTCAATCTTATCGATTTCATGTGATGTACGGAAACCATCAAAGAAATGCATTACTGGTACACGTTGGTCAATCGCAACCAAGTGTGCAACACCAGCAAGATCCATACAGTCCTGTACGGAGTGGGAACACATCTGAACTATACCTGTTTGGCGACAAGCATAAATATCAGAGTGATCACCGAAGATACTTAATGTGTGTGTAGCTAAAGTACGAGCTGCTACGTGGATAACTCCTGGTAACATTTCACCCTTTAACTTGTAAATATTTGGGATCATTAATAATAGACCCTGTGAAGCTGTAAATGTTGTAGCTAAAGAACCAGCCTGTAATGCACCGTGAATTGCTCCGGCAGCACCACCTTCAGACTGCATTTCCACAACCTTAACACGATCTCCAAACACGTTCTTACGACCTGCTGTTGACCATGCATCAACATTTTCCGCCATAGGCGATGACGGTGTAATTGGATAAATACCGGCTACTTCCGTAAAAGCATACGCGGCGTGGGCAGTTGCGGTATTACCATCCATAGCTTCGAAAACTTTTTTGTTTTCAGTACTCATATGTCCTCCTTCATAATACCTCTATATATTATAAAACTAAAACATATGAAATAATAGACATTTGCGCAATAAATACACTATTCTCCGCTATTTTTCCATGATTTTTTGACAACGAAAAACAATCGACTAACATTGTTTTTATAAATAAGCTGTCATTTGTTTATTTCTATGTCACTGTATACATAAAAAAAGAAGTCCCTAAGACTTCTTTTTATTGATTCATGGATTTCATAACGGAACGAATCTGTGCCTCACTTGGCTTACGTCCCATTTGCATAAACATTGCACGAACCATCTTCTCATTGATTGGTGGATTTTCCTTAAGCTGCTTCTCGAAATATTTTCTTGTTAAGAAGAATGTTACGATTGCGCCGATTAATCCGCCAGCAATGAAGAATCCTAATGAACTCCAAAATTCCATAAATTACACCACCTATTCTTCATGTACCCTTGTTATTTTTAACGTGTTTTTGTACATGCTTGCAACGGCTAAAACAGTGTTTTATTTAGCCGCATCTTTTGCAGTTGCCAATTTGATTAAATCAGCGTAGATGTTGTAAATCTTTTTGTACTGTTCTTCTGTCATTTCTGGATTTACATCGATATCATAGTCTTCCAAAACACCAACGTGGAAATCTACAACTTTACCATCTTTTACTGCCATAACATCTGGAATATAGAGGGATGTTCCACCCTTTGGATTCTCTAAGTATGTTACGTCGATAAACTCTTCAACCTTTTCACGATACTGCATAAACTCTTCATCTGTCTTGTAGAACTTTCTACTTACGTCTACATAATACACAGTTACCCCAGCATCCTTTGCGGCTTGATTTAATACTGTAAATGCCTTTTGACTATAACGTGAGTCAGGTTTCGCAAATACCATTACACCTGAATATTTATTTTCAAAGAATGTAATAGCGGATGGTAATGAAATCTCCTTAATGGATGGTTCCTTGTCTGTAATCTCTGTAAACTCTGAGATAGTACCATCTGTTACATAGTCTAATTTGTATTGTTCCTTTGGAGTGCAACCAAGCATGAATGCACATAGAACAAGCATCATTAACTTTCTTCATCATTGAATTCCTCCTTCAACACCTTCTATTTCTATCAAAAAAAGTCAGTTTGATAACTGACTTAATCTAAACTTAAAGACCGAAGGTAGATATAGTTCCCTCTTCTGTAGAGGTGGGTACTCTTGGTAAAACTTCTGGATCCTCGCTCGTAACGAGTTTTCACTCCATCTTACGCAATCAGAGTTCCCTTATATCATATTGTAGGAAAAAATATGTTCCCTCCGGCACATGTATTATAGCACCAGAGAGAAATAAGAATAGTCTTGACACTTTTATTTTTTTCTTGCTTTGAAATTTCGATACCTAAAATATCTAATTGTTTCTTATCAACAACATTTGGTGCCTCACTCATTAAGTCAAAGGAACTATTTGTTGTTGGGAATGCTACTACATCACGGATGTTATCTGTGCCAGCTAATACCATAATTAAACGTTCTAGACCAATACCTACACCACCATGTGGAGGTGTTCCATAGCGGAAAGAATCTAAGAAGAAACCAAAGCGAGCCTTTGCATCTTCGAGTGATAGTCCAATCGCTTCAAATACCTTAGCCTGTAATTCTTGACTATGAATACGAATAGAACCAGATAATAGTTCATATCCATTTAATACTAAGTCATAAGCACGTGAAGAAACATGTCCTGGATCAGTAAATAGTTTATCTACATCTTCTTCCTTTGGTGCTGTAAATGGATGATGTGCTGCTACCCAGCGTTCGTCTTCTTCGCTGTACTCAAACATTGGGAAAGTCAGTTACCCAAAGGAACTTGTAAGTAGCTTCACTTGGGATAAGATTCAGCTCATGACCTAAACGTACACGTAGTGCACCTAAAGATGCCTGTACAATTCTTGCAGTATCCGCAATCACTAGTACTAAGTCATTATTGACAAGACCTAGCTTCTCTACTAACTTCGCCTTTTCTTCTTCACTCAACACCTTAGCGATAGAACCTGTTAATACATCATTTTCCATCTTGAGGTATGCAAGAGCCTTTGCTTTAAAGCCATGTTTTACAAAGTCTTGTAATTGATCTAGACCCTTTACGACTATACTTATCTGCCGCATTTTCAAACTTCACACAGTTGATGATTCCACCATTTTCAATTGTATTCTTGAAATACCTGAAATTCTGTATTTTCAAATACAGCAGTGATATCCTGAATCTCATTACCAAAACGCATATCTGGCTTATCTGTACCAAAGCGTCTCATACATTCTGCCCATGGTACACGCACAAAATGATCTTCTAATGTATAGTTCTTTGTTTCCTTGAAGATGTTTTGCATTAAGTCTTCAACAACCGCAAAGATTGTATCTTCATCACCAAAGCTCATTTCAATATCAATCTGTGTAAATTCAGGCTGACGGTCTGCACGTAAGTCTTCATCACGGAAACATCTAGCAATTTGGAAGTACTTTTCCATACCACCAATCATCAATAACTGCTTATAAATCTGTGGTGATTGTGGAAGTGCCCAGAACTTACCGTTGTAGATACGAGATGGTACTAGATAGTCACGCGCACCTTCTGGTGTACTTCTTGCTAGGATTGGTGTTTCAATTTCTACGAAACCTTGTTTATCCAACACATTTCTAGCAACCATGCATACCTTATGACGTAAAATCATATTCTGCTGTAATACAGAACGACGTAAGTCGAGATAACGATATTTCAAACGTGTATCTTCACTTGTATCAGTATCATCCGCAATTGTAATCGGTGCTGTTTCTGCGCTATTAACGATGTTGACAGATTCAACATGAATTTCAATTTCACCTGTGGCAATCTTTGGATTAGCATCCTTACGCTTTTCAACTGTACCTGTCACCTGCAAGATGTATTCATTACGAACATCCTTTACAGCATCCGCAATACTTTCATCAAAATGTTAACTGTACGATACCACTACGGTCACGTAAATCAATAAATACAAGTGATCCTAGGTTACGACGCTTCGCAACCCAGCCAACTAACGTAACTTTTCTCACCAGCATTCGCTAAGCGTAAAGTACCATTTTCATGTGTTCTTTCCATTACTTATTCTCCCATTGTTTGAGTGTCTCTAATAATTCATCTTGTTTGATTGTTACCTGTGATTTATCAGAGATATTCTTTACATTCATTGTATTGTTCTTAACTTCATCTTCACCAAGAATCACTACATATCTTGCATTGTTACGATCAACACTCTTAAACTGTGCCTTGAGTGAACGCTGCACAAGATTGGCTTCTGCACTATATCCAGCATGACGTAACTGTTGCACTGTCTTTAAGACAGATGCTCCTACATCACCTAAACCGATAACATACACATCACATGGATTTTCATCACCAAAGTCATGTCCTTCCTCAGCAGCTAAGTTAATTAAGCGTTCCATACCAATCGCAAAACCAATTCCTGACATCTCAGGACCACCATAATACTCTACAAAGTGGTCATAACGTCCACCCGCAAAGATGGTTGCCTGTGCACCACTATCTGGTCTTGTAGATACAACTTCAAATACTGTATGTGTATAGTAATCAAGACCTCTTACAAGATGATCATCAACTTCATATGGAATCTCTAGTGCATCTAAACATGCAAGCACACGGTTGAAGTAATCCTTGGATTCTTCATTTAAGTAATCCGCAAGTTTTGGTGCTGTATGCATGCATTCTTTATCATGGTCTACTTTACAGTCTAAAATACGCAGAGGATTTTGTTCATAACGACGATGACAATCTCCACATAACTCTTCAAGATGTGGTTTGAAAGTATTCCTTAAGTGCTGTACGATAGGCAGTTCTAGATGCATCATCACCAAGTGTATTGATACATACTTTAATACTTGAGATACCCATCTGTTTTACAATGTCATATCCTAGTGCAATTGTTTCTGCATCTAATTCTGGAGATTTAGCACCGATATTTTCAATACCAAACTGTGTAAACTGTCTCTGTCTTCCCTTTTTGTGGGCTTTTCATGACGGAACATCGCGCCAAGATAATAGAATCTACCAGGCATCTCCATTGAGCCATATAGCTTTATGTTGATTAAAATGCACGGATAACACCTGCAGTTCCTTCTAGGTCTTAATGTATAGGAATCATCGTGCATATCAAATGTATACATCTCTTTATTTACCATGTCACTGGAGTCATTTTCACGTTTGAATACTTTTGTTTCTTCAAAGTATGGTGTACGAATCTCACGGTAACGATAACGCTTCGTCGTTTCACGAATGACTTCTTCTGCGTGATGCCAACGATTCATCTCGTCTGGTAAAAATGTCGTAAGTTCCTCGTGGTGTTTGATAACTCATAGTTTTTTTCCTCCTTAAACAAATATAAAAGCGTCCCTATCCAAGGACGCTTTGTGCGCGGTACCACCTTAGTTCATGATTTCTCATGCGCTCTTTCCGTAACGTGGAATACGTTTATCCCTACTATTTTCAGGATACCTTCTCCAGAGTGTCAATCCTGTAAGAATCCGCCAATGCTTGCACCATACCATTGTCGCTCTATCGTCTTCTAACAAGAACTCTCTTTCTTTGAATTTAGTTGTATTATAGCCTTTACGCTTACTTTTCTCAAGTGCTTTCTTAATGTGTTGTACGATCAACGCTAAGCACAGATTCGACTTTACGAATATTCGCAAAGACGTTATTCATCTGCTCTAAATTTCTTTTAATCGCATTGATACTTTAACCGTTGAAGTTAATGTTTCATGATTCACCGTTACATTGATTGAATCAAGTTGTACTTTACATTGAGAGATTGTATTTACAATATCTGTAAGTAAGTGTGGACGATCATTACAGATGATACTGAGATCGCAATCATACATGCGATCGACATCTGCATCTTCCCACATTACATGAATGAGTTTTGTTTTCTCATTTCTAATATTAGGACAATCTACACGGTGTACTTTAACACCTTCATTTCGCGTGATATAACCGATGATTTCATCACCATAAATTGGTAAACAACAATGCGCTAGTGACATCTTCATCGATTCAACGCCAGGTACGACTAGTCCTGATTTAGAAACACGGTGTACTGTCTCTTTATTGAGTACACGTGATAAATTTCCATCTTCTGTTGAACGTTGTTTTACATTTGTTAAACGCTCAGCAGCTAAAGATGGGTTAATCGACTTCACCGCAATTGCATACATGAAAGTCATTGTAGTTAGATACTTGGAACCCAGTTGAGATACTATCAATCTTTTTGCGATCCATAAATTCCTTTGGATCAGCACCGCGTTTACGAAGTTCTTCTATCAGAATCTTTTCGCCTTCTTCAATCTTCTCTTCACGTTTCTCTGATTCCTTCTTTAAGAAATATGCACGGATCTTATTTCGAGCTTGTGCTGTCTTAACAATCTTAAGCCAATCTTCAGATGGACCTGTACCCTTTAATGTCTTGATATTTACAACATCACCTGTATGTAGTTCTGTTGTTAGTGGAACAATCGCATCATTCACAATCGCTCCGACCATTGTATGTCCTACATCCGTATGAATACGATAGGCAAAGTCAATTGGTGTAGCACCTGCTGGAAGGTCGATGACTCTTCCTTTAGGTGTCATTACATATACGTTGGCCTCAAAGACATCCTTCTGCAATAGCTCCATGTAATCTGTCGCAGATGTATTGGTTTCACTTTCACTATATAGCGCAAAATCTCTAAACCAAGTTAGTTTATCTTCAATTTCCTTTTGTTCGGCTTTAGCGTCATAGCGAGAACCTTCTTTATAACGCCAATGCGCCGCAATACCTTGTTCCGCAATCGCATCCATGTCTTCTGTACGAATCTGTACTTCGAAGATCTTCGCATCTTCGCCAAGAATCGTTGTATGTAAAGACTGATACATGTTTGGTTTTGGTACAGCGATATAATCTTTTAATCTTCCTGGAATCGGCTTGTATTTTGCATGAATATATCCAAGGATTTCATAACAATTTAATTCAGTCTGTGATACAACACGAATTGCCAATAAGTCTAAAATCTCATCAAAACGTTTGTGTTTATGTACCATCTTCTTATAAATGGAATATAAATGTTTCGAACGACCAAAGATACGGAACTTAATTTTATGACTCTTTAACATCGCAGAGATATCTGTAATCATTTTATTAACAGCCGCATCACGTTCTGCCTTTCTTTGTTTCTACAAGATGAGCGATATGATAATACTCTTCTGGCATTAAGTAATAGAAACACAAAGTCTTCTAATTCATTCTTAATAGAACTAATACCTAAACGATGCGCAATTGGTGCATATACATCCAAACGTCTCTGCTGCAAATTCTCTTTCTGAGAAGCTTCAGATTGGTACTGTAATGTACGCATATTATGCAGTCTATCTACAAGTTTAATGATAATGACACGAATGTCTTTTGCCATCGCAATAAAAAAATCTTACGATGGTTAGCTGCTTGATATTCTGGATCATCTTTACCTTTAAAGTTCAGATTACCAATCTTTGTAACAGCCTCTACTAGACTTGCAATTTCATCGTCAAAGTCTTGAGCCAACTCTTCACGTGTAATATTGCAGTCTTCAATCACATCGTGTAAGAATCCTGCCGCAATCGTCTTTGGACCGACACGTAGTGTCGTAAGAATATATGCTACATTTACAAGGTGTACAAAATATGGCTCTCCACTCTTGCGGAACATGCCTGCATGTTTCTCAGAAGCATACGAAGCCGCTTTCTCAATGAGAGCTAGATTTTCAGGTAATCGAATATAATTGCTTGCCTCTTTCATCACATCCGATACTGTTGGATTTTTTTACGTTCAGCCATATTTTTCACCTCCTACTATTTTTGCAAAAAAATCGAAGATTACTCTTCGATTCTATTTTTATTTGTCGCTTAGGCGAGTCATTGCATAGATGTCATAGCCTTCAAGCGCTTTACGTCCATCCATTCCTTCACCAAATAATTCGATAACAAACGCAAAACCAGCTACAACACCACCCAATTGTTCAATCATCTTTGCAGTAGCCTTTGCTGTTCCACCAGTCGCTAATAAGTCATCAATAATAACAACACGCTGACCTGGCTTGATTGCATCTTTGTGCATGTGAACTTCATTTAGAACCATATTCTAATTCATACTTACAGCTAATTGTTTCGCGAGGAAGCTTTACCTGGCTTACGAACAGGCACAAAAACCTAATCCAAGTTCAACCGCAACTGGACAGCCAAAAAAATAAACCCTCTACTTTCCGGACCAACAATCATATCTGCGTTAACGCTCTTTTGCGTATTCACATAAGCGATTTGTTACTTCTCTAAACGCTTCAGCGTTTTCTAGAAATTGGTGTAATGTCTCTAAAAAGAATTCCTTTCGATTGGAAAGTCTCTTACAGACGCAATGTAATCTTCAATTTTTAATGCCATGATAAATCCCTCCTGTGCGGATAAAAATAATTTTTTTGTAATATGCATTCTTTAGTATAGCAGATTCAGACAATATCTTCGAGTATCATTTGACAGGTTGTTCGATTACGCCACCTGTTAATGGATAACTTACCAATCAAACGTTTTGGCAAGATTGGTGCAGTTAGATTTCTACTCTTGTAGAGTACTGCTTCAAAGCCACCACTGCTATTTGCGATAAGGTATTTCACCATCTTCGCAGTTTCTTTTACGCTCTACAACATTCATTCCTTCGAGCGCAAAATTTGGTTCAATCATCTCTTTTTGGATATGGTGTAAAGCATTCAATATCAATGATGTTACTAAAAGTTAATATCTTCTACATCAATCCGAATCGCATCCTGTACTGGTTCAATATATTCATACCCAGTTTCAGCCATCTTTTCTTGTGCATGTTGATAGAAATTCTTCAAACTTATCTATAGGTACTGAAATACCAACCGCTTGTTCATGACCACCAAAAAGCTGCTAAATTTTTCAAAAATCCTTTAAAGAAATCAAAAAGATTAAATCCTGGTACACTTCTACCACTGCCCTTGATCGTATCATGGCTCTTAGCCATGACAAGCACTGGTCGATGTAGTTGTGAAACGATACGTCCTGCTACAAGACCTGATACTCCTTCATGGAAATCTTCTTGATATAAAATTGGAAACTTCTCATCTGCAATCATATTAATTGCAGTCTCACTGATCGAAGAACTGATTTCTTTTCTCTTTTCATTAATCTGATTTACTTGCGCAGCATAGTGAGCAATCTGTTCTTCGTTATTTGAAAGCAAGAACGGAATCATCGTATTAACATTCGCAATGTCACTCATACGTCCAAGACTATTGAGCTTTGGAACAATTGAAAATGAAATAGAAGTCATATCAACTCCACTGCCTGGATTTAAAAGACTAATCAAACTACGAGGTCTACCCTGCTTTAACACAGCTAGTCCACGCTTTACGATACGTCTTGTTTCTTTCCATAGTGGCATGACATCCGCAATTGCCGCAACACATGCAAACGCTGTTTGAATATCATTATCACCAATCAGATTTCGTGCAATCTGCAAAGCAACACCTGCACCAGAAAGATAACAATACTCACTTTCCATATAGTTTGGATGAACCACGTATGGAGTATCTATCTCTTCATCAATCTGGTGATGATCCGTAATAATAATATCTAAGCCCAGTTCATTAGCTCTTTGAATTGCCGCATGTGCTTTTACACCATTATCAACGGTGATAATGAGGCGATATCCCTTTTTGATGCGCTAACTCAACCGTATGTGCAGATAAATCCATAGCCTTCTTTCATTCGATCTGGAATGTAATAGCCATGTTCAATCTTTAGCTTTCATAAGTGTCATCTTCATGATTGTTGTTGAACAAATGCCATCCGCATCATAGTCACCAGCAATCATGACTTTTTTTCATGATTCTCTTTTGCTTGTAAATAGACGTTTACAGCACTTTTTGAATACAATCTGCTTTACTAGTTGTTAGTGCAGTATCTGTAGTAAATAACTCATGAATAGCCTCATCACTTAAGTGAGAAGCCATCAAAAGTTTCGCACTCAATAGACCAATCTGATATTTTTCTTGTAGATTAGATGCGTCTACATCAATAACGTTATACTTCATTCTTCAAATGCCAACTTTCTAAATACATCTCCACGATGTTCGAAGTTCTTGAAATGATCATAAGAACTTGCGGCTGGAGATAAGACACATGCATGATGAGGACGAGTTAGTTTCTTTTGCTAAAGAAACAGCCTCTTCCAGATTTTCTACTTGATATAGTCCAGGTCTTAGTAAGCCTTTCTGTTCCATTTCAGAATAGATACGCTTTCCTGTCGCATACATAAAGATGACCTGGACATCCTTGCGTGCATGTAAGTAGTCTTCTACTTCATCATATTCAATACCACGGTCCATTCCACCTACAAGAACAGTATCCACATGCTCAATTGACTCTAATGCTTGTATACAGGATTGGCCAATTGTGGAGATAGAGTCATTGATGAAACGAATTTCTTTATATTCTCCTAAGTCCTCTAAGCGATGTGCTAGTGGTCTAAAAACTTGCAATTGCCTTTATAACACTTTCATCACTAACACCCTAACTTATTTGCGATAAAGTACGCAACCGCAAGATTACGATAGTTATGTTCTCCAATTAACTTCGCACTAGATGCGTCTAGTTGATGTCCTGGAATACATAATGTTGTACCATGCGCTGTGATATCCTTACCAATTAAGTATGGTGTATTTAATGATAACTGGATGAAGTCTACTCATCTCTTCATGCATGATTACTGTATCGCCTTGCATCTGGTTTGTAAAAAAATATGAGATTTTCGCAATACCATACTTCTCCATTGTTCCATAGTGATCTAAGTGTTCTTCATATAGATTTAAGAAGATAGCGTACTGAGGGTGAATAACGACAGATTTCTAACTGATGACAAGATAATTCTAGAGCAGCGTACGCTCCCTGCTTCCATCTCATCAATCGCTTCAAAAACAAGGAATACCAATATTACCAACTAAGCATACTTGATACTTCTCTTTTTAATAGTGCAGCCACAAGTGATGTTGTTGTGGACTTACCCTTTGTACCAGTAATTCCAACAACATGGTCACGATAATGTTTTATAAATAACTCTGCTTCACCTGTAATCTTATACGTATCAATAAAGTCAGGAATCACAATACCAGGTGACTTTAGAATTAAATCAAAACTATTTAAATCAACATCTGCTTCACATAGACAAGATGTATGAATCGTATTGGCCTTTGCCTTCTCTAGAGATGGACCAGCTTTTGATTCTACAATTGTTAAATTCTGCTCAGGAAGTAAACGACGAATGAAACGATATGTAGCTTGTCCTTCTCGACCATAACCCCATATCACCACATTCTTATTCGCAAATTCATCTCTCCATGCTTGTAGGCTCATACGCTTTTCTCCTTACTTATTTGTTTAGAAGTTGAATGACATCTTCTAAATTCTCTGTTTGATATTCAATCATCTCTTTCATGATATGATCTGGTTTAATTGTATCTTCGATAAAACAAGAATGCATTCCTGCTCTTTTTGGCAGCAGTAATACCCTGTTTTGAATCTTCTAAAACAAGACACTCTGATGGTTTTACACCTAATATTTTAGCACCAACCAAGAATATTTCAGGGTCAGGTTTTGCGTGTGTTACCATGTCTCCTCCAACAATGGCATCATACTCTAATGGTGTAGATACCGTCGACAATAACGCTTCCACATAAGTACGATGGCTACTGGAACAGATACCAATCAGATAACCATTTCTGTTTCAAGCCAATGAAAGAGTGTTACCAAACCCTTCTTATTCAAACAATCTTTTCTGAATCGATGACCAAAAAAGAAATATCAAATCTCTTTTTCTTCATCACTTCAAATAAGTCTATCCCCTTCGGAATGGATGAAAGATAACGAGTTAGTTCCTCTCCACCCGAACCAGTAATATTGATAAAGAAATCTTCAGGTAAGGTAAATCCAAGTTTATTGGCTTCATCCTTCCATATCTGTTGTGAGATGAGTTCTGTTTCAAACATCAAACCATCACAATCAAATAGGACAGCTTTTACATCTAACATACACCCTCCTCAAAATTAAGAAAGCAGCGGTATGCCCGCTGCTTATTGTTCATTAAGCGTTAATACCAGAAATGGTATATTCATCAAGAAGTTCTTTCTTAACTTTCTTATCTTTCTTTTGTTTTGTAATCTTTTGCTTTGGCTTGGACTTCTCACGTAGTAAGCACCATACATAAGCCGCAACGAATATAGATGAACTTGTTCCTGCAATTAATCCGACTAACATCGCAAATACGAATGTAAAGATGGAATTACTACCCATGATGAGTAAGAAGATAACAGGAATAATCGTTGTAAGTGATGACATCAAGGACATCTTGATAGCTTCATCAATCGCTTCATTTGCGATAGCACGATATTCTGTAGGTTCGATACGATTACGTAGGTTTACTTCTTCACGAACACGGTCAAACACAATAATAGAGTTATTAATAGAGTAACCAATGATTGTGAGTAATACAGAAATCAATTCAATATTTAACTTCTAGTCTTAAGATTCCAAATACCGCAATTACAATTAATACGTCATGTACAAGTGCTACTAAGCATCCAAACGCATAGTCAAACTCATAACGGAAAGTGATATATGCAAGCATTGCAATCCACGCAACAACTGTCAGAATTACAGCACTTCTTACAAGTTCGGAACCGACTACTGGAGTAACAATGTTATCACCAGGTTCAACACCATACTTTTGTTCGAATGCCTTCTTAATTGTTGTTAACTGTTCTTTATCTAAAGAAGCCTTTGTTGTGGCGTAAACAGTATGTTCACCAGCACTCTGATAACTAAAGTCCTTATAACCTAATGTTTCCATTTCAGCTTCCACATCAGAAACATTTACAACTTGCTCAGAAGTAACAGTCAACTTTGTACCAGACGCAAAGTCGATACCTAAGTTTAAGAAACCATTTCCCTTAGCTAAGTTAAAGAAACTTAACGCTAGAGATAATACGATAATAGAAATGCTAGCGGCTACTGCATATTTTGCTTTACCCATGTAATCAAACTTGAATGTACCTGTATAGAATTGTTTTTCACCCTTTGATACATCAGGAATTTGATTCTTTCTTTAACAGCGAACAATTCTGGCTTGCCATCGCAGACACCAGAGTCAACGATAAGATTTAACAACCACTTAGAGAAACCTACGTTAAGAACCAATGTCATTACAACAGTGATAATTAGCATTGTAGCAAATCCCTTAACTGTACCTGTTCCCCAGATATACATAATTAATGCGGCTAGTAGTGTTGTAAACTGTGCATCGAAGATTGCCCCAAAGGATAACTTGCCACCCTCCGCAACTGCAGCACGAATACTTCTACCTTTGTATAACTCTTGACGAATACGTTCATAGTTAATGATATTCGCATCGACTGTCATACCAACACCTAACACAAGTGCACCGATACCAGATAATGTAAATACAGCACCCATTAAGGAGTAGATTCCAAATACAGCCCATACATAGAATGCAAGCATGATAGATGAAATGAAACCTGGTAAACGATATACAAGAATCATGACAGCCATTACAACCGCAACGCCAATAACACCTGCAAGAGCTGTTACATGTAAAGCATCTGCACCATATGAAGCAGATACGACGTTACTGGAAAGTTCAGTTAACTTGACTGGTAAGGAACCAGAATTGATAAGGTTAGCAAGTGTTCTTGCGGAATCTTCTGTAAAATTACCAGAGATTACGCAGTCACCATTGATTTCACTATGTACAGAAGCAGCTGAGATATACTTAGGCTCTTCACCTTTCTTTAGCCTTTGCAGCTTCAGCAGCGTATGTATCACCATCTTGCCAATCTAGCCATACAACCATGATGTTTGTGCCATTGCCCTTTTGTGCAATTGCCTTTGTCATCGCCGCAAACTTTTCTTTATCCGCAATCTTTAAAGAAACAATAGGTTCACCCATCTTTGGTACGCTAAGGATGCTCCACCTTCCTGTAAGATTGATGAATCAGCTAATTCATTGTTATCTACATCTCGGAATGTTAGATTCGCTGTTGTACCAATAAGAGCACGTGCAGTTTCAAGGTCTTTCGCACCCGCAATCTGTACACGAACACGGTTATTACCTTCCACTGTAATCTGTGGTTCACTAACACCCAATACGTTGATACGCTTTGAAATACTGTTAATCACAGCAGACATATCAACTGTAGAGCCTTCATTCAACGGTTCTACCTGATATAAGATTTCAAAACCGCCACGTAAGTCTAAGCCAAGATTTAAGCTAGAGATAATTGAACGTATTGTTGTACCAATTAAAGTACCTAACAATAGAACAACTAACGCAAAAAAACAGCTAGCTTACTTTTCTTTGTAGTATTCTTTGCCATAAGTTAATTCCCTCAATGACATCCGCAAAATCTTCAAGATTTTTTTCTTCGCACCATCAATAACAGCTTGTGTTGATAAGAAACGTACAATATCATTTGCAGCCACATTCCACACAACATCCACAGCTTGATTAAGTGTTCGCGGTGATTTATTACGCCATAAATGATTCAGATAATCCTCAAGATTTACATATGTAAGAGTAGGCAAATCTTCTTTTTTTGTAATTTTTGTAATTTGAGAACCATCGTCAGTTCCACTAATCGATGATTCACATCAAAAAGTACTTTGTGACATGCCTTCCTCCTAACAACTTAGTTATTATACCAAAAAAACATCTTTCAATAACCATTTGAAACAGAAATTTTTAACAAAAATCCTATACTGTTTTTTTCAAGTATATGATTTGTCTTATTCCCTAAAGCATTCAAATGATAAAAAAGATACTGTTTGAATGGATAATACTTTTTTTACTATTATATCTTGTTTTAGCTCTTCTAATACAAAAAATCCTAGATTTTCATCTAGGATTAGCGAATTCCAATAAAGAGTCCAATTCCAGCTAAAATTGCCTCTGCAAGCCAGAACATACGTACAATACTAACTTCAGGCATACCCTTAATACGGAATGCATAATGAATTGGTGTATACGGGAACACTTTTTTATGCCTAATTTTCACAGAACCAATCTGAATCATCACGCAAAGTGTTTCAATCACCGGTACCCCTGCGATTAGAATTAATAGTAGCTCAGTCTTTGTAATCATCGCTAAGGCAGCTAACACACCACCTAAAGCAAGTGATCCAGTATCACCCATAAATACTCGTGCTGGTTTTTTATTGTAATAAAGATAACCAAGCAAAGCACCAATCAAACAAACCACAAAGATTGCTAAAGCCAATCTTTTCTTGTTTTAGAGTAATAACAAGATATGGAATCAAGGCAATAATACTTACACCTGAGGATAGACCATCCATACCATCTGTTAGATTCACTGCGTTACTAGAACCCGCAAACATAAATAGTACTAAGAAGAAATATGCGATACCAAGTGGTATTACGATACGAGTAATTGGAAGTATAATTTCCAAAAGATGCGTGTGAGCGGTATAACATGAAGAATATCACCGCTAATAGCACCTGCATCAAAAAAACTTATGCAATGGTTTTAAACCTTCATTGTTTTTGAGTACAGCGATTAAGAAATCATCCACAAAAACCAATTAAGCCATAGCCCATAAACGCTAATAGTACAATTAGTGTATCAAGGTCTTGAAAGATTCCCTTTACGAAAATCAAAGTTAATACAACTGGAACGATGATAAACAAGATACCACCCATAATAGGTGTTCCTGCCTTTTTCTTATCATCCTCTAGTGCATATTCACTAACTGTTTGTTTAAAGCTTAACTTTTTGAGGTACTGAATCAAAAAAACGGCATCGTCACTAGCACAATACTCAGACTCAGTACAAAATATAAACTCATTTGAAATATTGACATATTTACTCCTGACTACCCACCAAAGTGGATCGAGATAGCAGTTCCCTTTTCAATGTATGAACCAGCCGGAATATCTTGTGAAGTTACAACGGATGTTTCATCACCTGAGATGTTAACATCTAATCCCGTCGCTTGCCAGAATCCTGCAACATCCTGCCTACTCCAACCTACCATATTCGGTATATAAATCGTATTGGCATTGGTAACTAAGAATACCTTTTGTCCCGTCGTCACCGAATGTCCAACTTGTGGATATTGACGAATAACAGTATTTCCATCACCCAAGTTGTATAGTTCTGTACCATAGGAAGAAAGTGTATCTTGTACATAGCTTAAACTATGGTTGATTAACGATGGCATCTCATATACCGAAACAGTTTCTGCTGTATTTTCTGGTGTTTCAGCTGTCTGCTGTGCAAAGCCATATTGCATCGCAATACGACGTAATAAGTTTACTTGTGGTTGCTGGTTAACTGGTACACTTGAATCAATTTGGAGTGCATAATAAACCAGAATCTGTGGGTTATCTGCCGGTAAAGCACCCATAAAGGAATAGATATACTTACCAGATTGATAACTACCATCAACCGCAAATTCAGTTGTACCTGTCTTACCCATCACCTTGCATTCTGGGATACGATAACCACGACCTGTACCCTTATCATCATTTACTACACGATATAGAATACTCTGTAGTTGTTTTGCTGTATCACTCGTGATTGGATGACCTACAACTGTCTTATTTGCTTTATAGATATATTTCGAATTGTCATATCCATCACGAATCGAATCGACGAAATATGGTTTTACCATTGTGCCATCAGAGAATACAGCACTATATGCTTGCATCAACTGTAACATCGTAACCGTAGAACCCTGTCCAAAGGATAAGGAAAGCTTATCTGATGGATAGGTAAAGTTTAATGTACCGGTAGCTTCTGGTAAGCCATCCGTATCAACATCATTAAAGAAGCCGAACTTTCTTAGATACTCTAGGTTTGTATCTGGTGTAATCACTTCATTTTGAATAGTACCAGCAACAGAGTTGAGTGAGTATATAAGTCCTGTATCAAAATCAACAGAACCATATTGGTAACGATATGCGTTGTAAACACAACCTAGGCTATTATCTGCCGTTGCACGAATTGGATTATTTTGGCTATCAGTACCATAACAATAGGAGTTACCATTTGTTAATTCTGAACCATTGTACTTACCTTCATTGATAGCCGCAGCCCAGGTAAATGTCTTTAAAGTAGAACCTGGTTCATAAGGAACCTGTGCACCTGTATTTGTATAATCTGTAATCTCTCGAACATTTGGGTCGAAGGAGTTTGATTGTCCCCAGGCTAAAGACCTTACCAGTCTTAATCTCCATAACACCGCCCCAAACATTATATGCACCAAATTGACTTTTTGTCATACTCATGGATTGTTCAAGCGTCTGTTGAATGGAAGTATCTAGCGTTAGATAAACATCATCACCATTTACAGCGCTGACTACTTCATCCTTCATACCAGGTAAACGATAACCATCTTTGTCTGTCTGGTATGTCCGTGAACCATTCGTACCAGATAGATACGAGTTAAGGTATAGTTCTAATCCCATCTGTCCCAGTGGTAATACCATAGTCATCCTGTTGAGCAAATCCTACTAGGTTAGATGCGAAATTGTCCGTTTGGATAAATACGTTTAATTGAATCCGTAAATTCAATGCCAGGTAAATGATAGGATTCAATCAATTCCTTTGTCGCTTGGGATAAATGACGTCCACCAATTCCCAACTCAGTCTGATAGATATCCTGAGAGAAGTATCCCATAATTTTGTCATAATCAATTTTTAATATTTCAGAAAGAACCTTTGCGGTACCCTCTTTATCTTTTACATATGCAATCTGTCCTTCAATGGATTGACGAGCAGATGATAATACACAAACGATATCGTAAGTACGATTATCCTGTGCGATTACTTGACCATTTACGATCATATATAAATCCGCGTAAAGCTAAACTTGTCTCAGTAACTGTATTGGCAGAATCAGCGTATATACTCAAATCTGTACCAGAACGTAAATGCACCTTTCCGATGGTTACGAAAAAAACATTAGAAGCAATCAGCATAATTGCTGCTAATGTCACAATCAATATTCGGCGTACTTCGTTACGGTATTTCTTTCTTTTTGCCATTCTAATCTCCAGTTGTCTTGCTAGATCCACCTGTGATAGTGACAATGTTCTCCTGTTTCTTACTTAGACCGTTACTTGATGCGATTTCATCAACACGGTTATTTGATCCTAAGTTCAAGATTTCTACCTTTAGTGCATCATTCTGAGTACGTAATGTCACGATATCAGCTTCCATTTGTTGGGTCTGAGCACTTAAGGCATTGTTATAAGTTCTTAAGAATATGGAACTAGCCAAATAAAGTGTAGCAGAAATCATGAACATCCATATAGAAAAATTTAAAAATGCAGTATTTTTTTTCTGTTTTTTTCTTTTTAACAATCTTGGCCATATCCCCTTATTCTCCTTTTTTCTCTATTACTCGTAACTTTGCACTGTGAGAGCGATGATTATCTTCTAACTCTTCATCAGTAGCTGTGATTGGCTTTTTTGTGATTAAGTTGTAATCTGCTTGTTTGATATCCGATGCCTTAATTGGAATACGCGGGTCAATGTAAGGTGCTGATGAATATTCTTTAAATACATTCTTGACCATGCGATCTTCCAAGGAATGGAATGTGATGATTGCACATCTACCATTAGGCTTTAATAAGCTCAGTGCATCTTCCAATCCTTTTTGTAGTGCTCCAAGTTCATCATTTACTTCAATACGTAATGCTTGGAATGTTTGTTTTGCTGGGTGTCCTTTTTGACGTAACACCTTGTCTGGTAAAGCTGACTTGATGACATCCACCAATTGGAATGTTGTTTCAATTGGTTGGATAGCTCGTTTGTTTTTCAATTGCTCTTGCAATTGATTTTGTAAATTTTTCTTCTCCATACTCATGTAAGATACGGCAGAGTTCTTCGAAGGAATATGTATTCACGACTTTGATATGCATCTAATTCTTGTTCTTGATTCATACGCATATCTAAACGTGCATCATATCGATAACTAAATCCTCTTGTAGGATCATCGAAACTGTGGAGAACTAACTCCCTAAGTCCATCATGATTCCATCCACTTCACAAATCCCTCTTTTTGCAAGTTCTTCCTTCATAGATCGAAAGTCATTGTGAATCATCGTGATATAAGACAACACATCTTTTCAAGTTCTCTGTAGATTCCGCAATCGCTTGACTATCTTTATCAAATGCGTATAGATGACCACTCTTTAATTTGGAAATAAGATAACCAGAATGTCCACCGCGTCCCAATGTTCCATCCACATAGATGCCGTCTTCTTTTACATTGAGTGAATCTACTGTTTCTTTTTAATAAGACTGATGTGTGCTTCATGCTTGTAATAGCTCCGTTAAGTCTTCTGCAAAGTCTTCTAATTCACCCATAGATTCTTCGTTGTATTGTTCAAATACTTTCTCTGGCCAAATTTCAAAGTGATCAGAAGCGCCTACGATGACACAGGCCTTTTCAAATCCTCTATCAGAGATTTGAAATTGAGGTAATAAGATTCTTCCTTGATTATCCACACCACACTCATCTGCCTTTGCCTAAAGATACTACGCACAAAGGCACGGGCTTTTTTTATTTGTGATTGGTAACTTATTTAGCTTTTGACACCAACTCGTTCCATTCATTTTTCCGCAAATGCAGCTAAGCATCCATCCATCCACTCAGTTACGTAAATCTTTGTTGTTAACTGGTCTCTGTATTTCGACGGAATAATCAGTCTGTTTTTCGGATCTAGATTGTGTCTGTATTCACCTGTGAACATCACCATCTGAATATTCCCCCACTTTGCTCCATTTCATACCACTATTCTACCACTTTGTTATTATTATACAAGATAAAAAAATATAAAAAGAAGAAAAAAATCTCGCTTTTCCATCGGCATTTTTTTGATAATTTTTGCCATTGCTTGATTTTTTTCTTCACATATTATTATTCATTAAAATTTATCGATACTTTTTCTAATCTTATTAACATCTCTTCATCCGGTTCAGTAATATCTCCCTTAAATGTATAACCCATTTTCAAATAGAAAGGTGTTGCTGTTATAGAAGCCGGTATCTCGATTCTATTTGCCCGAAGGAAGTATACGTCTTGTTCAAGCGTCTCAATGATTTTTTTCGACCAATTCCTTTTCCTTGGTATTCAGGAAGCACAAAAATTGTAAACAGACTGCTCTCATTCTCGCGATTCCAATAAGGACCTATTGCACCACAGCCAATTATTTTGTTTTCCTCATATGCAACATAAAAAAATGATTCCATTTTTGCACGTTCTAAAATATTTTTTGGCTGCAATTTTTGAATGCTATTTTCAATATATTCCATTGTATAGTCTTTGATATTAACTTCTCTTAATGTTTTTTTGCAATCAACTTCGATACTTCTTCAGCCTCTTCAGATAGAAATTCCCTTATAATCATGACACCCTCACAAGTTCTAATTTATTTTACAAAATACTCTTCGCGGAGAATTCCCATCGTCAGAACATCAAAATATTGACCGCGATGATAGGAAGCAGCTCTTCTTCTACCCTCTAATACAAAAGCCAACCTTCTCATACATCTTGATTGCATTTTTCATTATATGAGAATACATTTAACTCTACTTTATGAGCATTCAATTCTTCAAAACAGATACGAATCGCTTTACGCATCGCTTCTGTACCATAGCCCTTACCTTGATGCTCTGGTCCTACTAGGATACCGATTGTCGCAATCATCTCTGGCATCGATAAATTGAAAGCGGTAATATGACCCTACTACTTCACCCTGTTTATTCTCGATTGTTAAACCAAAAGCCAGTTCTTGCCTGGTTTGGATGACCAACTATGAAACAATGAAGAATTCTCTTCTGTAAAAGGTAGGAACAATTCTTGAACGATTTCCCCAACAACATTGTTTCTTCATTCCACCACTTTGCTAAGATTGCTTCATCTTCCGCTGTTGTACCTCTAAGTGTAATCTTTTTCACCACACAATAATTCATTGCGATATGCTAATAAATCTTTCATATAAGCTCCTTTAATCTAAATACATTGGATTAATATCAATCCGTAATCCTGTCACATCAATCTTTTGTCGTAGACAAAAACTTTGCAACAGCTTGTCTCATCGAATCTAAGTCTTTACCCTTTAATAAGATTCGATAGCGATATAAATCTTGTATCTTTAATAACGAAATAATACCTATTGTCTTAAAGTCACCAATGATTTCGTTCTTGATTGCCATTGCTTGTTTCATCACCACATCATCTTTACGACCTTGAATCGTTAAGGCAATCAAGTATGTATATGGTGGATATTGCCCAGCATGACGAAACTTCATCTCACTTTTAAAGAAGGCTTCATAGTCTTGTTTAGCAGCACATTGCACTGCATAGTGACTTGGGTCAAATACTTGATATACCACTTCACCAGCTGTATCTGCTCTACCACTTCTTCCACCTGCCTGCATCAACAAATCAAAGGTCATCTCACAACTACGGAAGTCTGTTCGCTGTAAGCCCTCATCCCCATTGATTACACCAACCAATGTAACATATGGATAATCCAAACCCTTCGCTATCATCTGCGTACCTAATAAGATATCTGCTTCATGACTACCAAATGCTTGTAATATCTTTTGATGTGCATTCTTTCTACCCGTTGTATCCGCGTCCATGCGTAGTACCTTAGCATTAGGAAATAGTGCATGTACCTCTGCTTCTAATTTTTCCGTACCAAAACCCATTGTGGTAAAGCCAGTACGGTTATGACAATGTGGGCATTCCTTTTGGTACAGCTATCTCTGTTCCGCAAGTATGACACTTTAAACGATTCACATCACGATGATAACTCATTGCCAAATCACAATGTGGACATTTCACAACTTCTTGACAAGACTTACAACGTAATTGTGTTACATATCCACGGCGATTTAAGAGTAGAATACTCTGCTCATGTCTATTTAATCTCTCTTGTATCTTATTTTGTAAATCATCTGTGATGATATAGTGTCCATTTTTCTTGATGTTTATCCTTTATCGAGACAATATGGATATTTGGTAGACTCTGATTAATGCGTTCATTCATTTTGACCAAGTGATATACATTCTTTAAAGCACGTGCATAGCTTTCTAATGAGGGTGTTGCTGAGCCAAGTATCACTTTACAACGGTGATAATGTCCTCTCCAAATGGCGACATCACGACAATGATATGCTGGTTGGTTATCTTGTTTATAGGAGTTATCATGTTCTTCATCCATCACAATCAAACCTAGATTTTGGAATGGTAAAAACACTGCACTTCTAGTACCAACGACAATCGATGCTCTACCAGTCTTTACCTTGCGGTATTGTTCATATTTTTCTTGGTCGCTTAGGCCACTATGATAGATTGCTAATGCATGGCCAAAGCGAGAAGAAACACGAGCAATCATCTGTGGGTGTCAAACTAATTTCAGGCACTAAAATGAGTACTTGCTTATGTTTTGCAAAGTGCCTGTGCAGCTAACTGTAAATATACCTCTGTTTTACCAGATCCAGTAATACCGTGTAAATAGATATACTTCATCCTGACTACTGTTAATCTCATCCATTGCAGATTGTTGTAATGGTGTTAACTGCAATGCAGATTCAATATTGATATTTACATCATCTGATGCTTCTTTTTCTTTTTCTTCTAAAAAGAATTGCATTTTTCTCAATCAGCGCACGTGCATGTCCTGGATAATTCTTACGTAATTCTGTATATGTTAACGGTTGATGATCACGTGCGTAAAGATAGGCTTCTAATTGCTTTGGAGTTAAACTCACTTCTTCATTTGTGAGTTTCACCCACTTCTCTTTCACAATTGTCTTGTCATTTGTTGAAGGTTTTAACTTCGATGGTAACATCGTCTGAAAACAAGATATTGTTGTCGATAAGGTTGTTTCCTTTAACCACATTGCTAAATCATGTAATTCATCTGTAATCAGACTTTCTTTGTCTTTGACATCTTGAATATAGCGCAACTTAAAACCAAGTCGTGTTTCAATCTCTTCCCTTGTTTCATCAGTATCTTGGATACTCTCTACAAATCCAACGACACTGCGATTTAAGAGTGGAATTGTTACACGACTACCGACTTCGATATCTTCGTCCTCATATAAGTATGTAAAAGTCTGGTCCAACCTGCGAACAGGATGTTCTAGCCAACATTGCACGATTTTCATAGTCTCTCCGTTTTCTTACTCTATTCTACTATAAAAAGAAAACTCCACGATAAAAGATTAAATATAAAAACAACAGAACTTATTCTGCTGTTTCTAACTTTAAGATATGTCTTAATAGTTCTTTTGTATAAGGATGTTGAGGTTTTTGCATTACATCCTTCGTTTTACCTTCTTCTACAATTTTACCATCCTTCATAATCATTACACGATCACAAAGGTTACTCACTAACGGTAAATCGTGAGATACAAAGATGGCAGAAATATGATGCTGATGACATAGATGTCTTTAATAGGCTACAAATCTTTCTCTTGTGTGATAACATCTAGTGCACTTGTAATTTCATCACACAACAACACTTTTTGGATCACATGCAAGTGCACGTGCTATCGCTGCACGTTGACACTCTCCACCAGACATCTCATGTGGATACTTATTTGCAAAAGATATATCTAATCCAACTTCCTGTAATAAGAAACGATTCTCTAATGCATTTGGATTTAAATGCTTACGCACTTCATTTAAACTTTGTTCAATTGTATACTGCTTATCAAAAAGAAGCTCTTGCATCTTGAAATATCATCTGTAAATCACGAAAAGCGACTTCGATCTTTTGAATCAAGTAATTTGCCAAATAACATTACTTTTCCTTCATCTGGCTTAATGATCCCAGATAATAGTCGCAAAAATAGTACTTTTTCCACTACCACTTTCACCAATGATACCGACAATCTCCCCTTCATCAAGATGAAGAGAAACATGATCAACTGCTAATACCTGTTGTTTTTTATCACGGAAGCTTTTGACGATATTCTCTACTTGTATTAACCGTTCCATAAACCCTCCGTCTTTTGGTAAAGCAGCCAGTAATTGTTTTTGTATATGCATGCATAGGACTTTCAATTAAAGTCTTTGTGTCTTGTACTTCTACAATACATCCCTGATGCATTACCGCAATACGATCACATAACTGTGCAGCTAGTGCAATGTTATGTGTAATCACCACCATGGTCATACCCTTTTCTTCTTTGAGTTGCTTTTAGTTGTCGCACCATTTCATATGCACTCTTTACATCTAATGCGCTGGTTGGCTCATCACAAAGTAATAAAGATGGATCATTCATTAACGCAAGTGATACTGCTATACGCTGTGCCATACCAATGGATAATTCAAATGGATAACTATGAAATATACGTTCAGGGTTCTTTCAATTCAAACTGCTCAAATAAAAGATATGCTTTTTGACGAGTTTCCTCTTGCGTCAATCTACCTTTTGTTGTTTCGTAAAACTGACTGGATATCTTTTCTTGTAGGCACAAGTGTAAAGTTACTATTTTGAAAGATACTTGCTATTTCATCTTGAAATAATCTACGATACTCTTTTTTTGTTTAAAGTGAGGAGATTTTTGATTCGAATACAAAAATTTCTCCTGATGTAATTTCTAGATTTTGTTCTAATTGCAGAACACAATTTAATAAACTTGTCTTTTCCACTACCACTTTGTCCAACAATACCGATGACTTCTGCTGGATAAATTGTAAGTGAAACATCATGCAATACTTCTGTATCACCATATCCAGCAGTCATATTATTTACTTCTAAAATCGCTTGTCTCATGATTGAAGTTCTAAATCGACAGTGATTTGATAGTAGTCTGTAACATGAGGAACAAAGTTCTTTAATTCTTTTTCTTGTTGCGAAAAATCAAGTTATTAAATCCAATATAAGTAATGCTATAACTTGCTAGTAACATCTCTTCAATCTGCTTTACGATTTCTTTACGTTCCTTTGTATCATAAGAATCATTCAACTGTTTTAATAGTACCTGCATTGCATGGTTATCATATCCAGAGTAGTTTACAGTTCCACCTTCTGATAGTAATGCATTGAGGTAATATGCAGGATCACCCGTAGGCATTGTAACCATAGAATAAAATCCTAAGTCATAATCTTTATTTGCTAGATACTTAGTACCTTCATGTAGTTGTAATTCAGATTGAATACCAATCTTCTTCAGTGCAGACTGCAATTCCGTTGCAATCGCTTCTTGAGATAGACGTTTATAGTATGCGATTGTAAGAGAAATATTTTGACCATCCTTTTCGACATAGCCATCACCATCTGTATCCACATAACCAGCAGACTCTAGGATTTGTTTCGCTTCTGCTTCGCTATAAGAGGTTACATTAGAACTTGGTAATGCATACTCAGAATCGTTGGTAAATGGACCATTTGTCGCCGTCATTGTGCCATCTAATAAGTATTTTGCGATAGCCTCTTTATCAATTGCTTTTGCAATTGCTTTACGAAGCGATATATCAGAGAGTGTTTCTGTATTCATATACAGAGAATATACACGACTAGATGGAATTGTATGAATATCAAATTCATCACTATCCTGTAGTTGCTTGATTCCCTTCTGGATTCATCTCTGTATATGCATCTAATTCATGATTCTTGAGCGCTAGAATGGCAGTTTCTTTCTCAAGCATCTTTCGTAACTGTAATCTCCTCTAATTTTTGGAGTACCATTCCAGTAGTTTGTATTTGGTTCTAATACAATTTCTTGGTCAGCTGTAAATGTCTTAACCTTATAAGGACCTGTACCAATCGGCATTGTAGCCTTATCTTCCTTAGAATCTAGATTTAACATCACAAACATCGGATCACTTAAATCAGAGAGTAACGTTGCACGTGGTTCCACAGTCTTAATTGTGATCGTGTTACCATCAATTTCATATTCCGCCCCCTGCAAGAAAGCAGCTCTCGCATTTTCTTGTGCGATATGATGAAGATTATCTACTACACTTTTCGCATCCATTGTTGTGCCATCAGAGAATTTAATATTTTCACGTAGTGTTAACTTCCATGTCTTCGCATCAATATTTTCTGCATTTGATACAAGCCATGGTTTAATCTGCATATCATCTTCCACTTTAAATAATGTTTCACCAATTCCATAGCGAACGGTAAACCATCCATTCCACTCTAAAGCAGAATCTAAAGATGCAGTAAACTGTTCTGTACCAATGCGGATGGTACGATTCATTGTTTCATCTGTTTTTTTGGTGTTGGTGTACATGCAGACATTGCTAATGTCGCAGTTATAAATATTGTTTTAATCAATCGTTTCATTTTGTTTCCCCTCCTGATAACTAATAGTCTTTGCAAATTGGTTTATTAAAAATACAGTGATGAAGATAAATAAACATGGAAATAATGAAATCCATGGTGCGGATGTTAAATATTGTCTTCCTTCACTAATCATAGAACCCCATTCTGGAGTTGGTACTTTTACACCGATTCCTAAAAAAGCTAAGATCCCTGCTAGCGACAATAACATATTCGCAAAATTTAATGTGAGTGTCACGATTAGTAAGTTACGAATATTTGGCAGGATATGTTTTAGTAATATTTCGATATCACTTAACCCCGCAAACCTTGCGGCAGTCACATATAACTCAGACTTCTCTTTTAAAGTTGCTGATCTTGCCAAACGAGCAAATAACATCCAATCACTAATTGCTAATGCTATCATCGCATTGTGCAGTCCACCACCTAATATTCCTGCAATTGCAATAGCGATTAACATCTGTGGAAATGCCAAGAATAGATCACAGATAGCCATCAGTACTTCATCCAAAAGGCCACCCGTATAACCACTTACCATACCGACAAAGATACCAAATCCTCCAGCCACAAGCACTATCACAATTGTAGAAAGAATACTAATATTGGCAGCTGCAATTGTACGTACAAATACATCTCTACCGAAAGCATCAGTTCCCAAAGAAGTGACGAATACTAGGTGCTTGTAAACGAATTGCTAGATTTGATTCTGAAATTACCTTCGATAAGCTTATTTCTATTAAAAACACTACATAGTAGTAATCCTGCAAGCATGATAATAATCAACCATTGTTTACGATTAAGCTTCATGACTATCACCACCTAAGCGTATCCGTGCATCAAAGATTCCATAGAATAAATCTGCCACTAAATTAATAACAACATACGCTAATACAAGCCAAACTACAACACCTTGAATAATTGGGATATCTTTACTAATAACTGCATCCACCAAGAGCTTTCCAAGACCTGGCCAGTTGAATATTGTTTCAATTAAGGCAACACCACTCAAAAGACTTCCAAAAGAAACTGCTGTTAACGTAATGATTTCAACCATCGCATTTCGTAAAAACAGTGTGGAATAGAATTGAAAATGTACCAATCCCTCTTGCACGTAAACCTTTAATATAATCTTTCTCTAGTTCACGACTTGCAATCTTTTGAATCTGCTTAATATATCGAAATGACATACCAAGCATGATGGTTAAACTAGGCATGATAACACCAGTACCATCTTTTGGTAGAACGCTAAAGATATGGAATACAGAAGTAAATAAATACAATAGTAATAAACCAATCATAAATGTTGGAATAGATATTCCTACTTGCGTAATTGTATCCACTAATTTTGTAAGGAATGATTTCTTACGATATGCACAATAGATACCAAGTGGAATTGAAACAATCAGAGTTAAAAATCATACTATTAACTGCAATCGAGATTGTATATGGAGCTGCTTTTATAATCTTTTCTGATACAGGACGACTATCCTGATAAGAAGTTCCTAGGTCTCCTTTTAAGAAAGATATCCACCAGTTTGTATATTGCGTAAAGAAAGGCTCATCCAAGTGATGTTCATGGCGAAACTGTTCCACCATCTCTTCCGTTGCCGGAGCTCCCTGCTTGGTGGAAATGCATGTGTGCTGGATCACTTGGCGAAAGATAAATTAAACTGAATGTAATTAACGTAACTCCTATGACAATAGGAATTGTACGTAATAAACGTTTTATAAAATATTTCATTGTAAATTCCTTTGCATAGTTGAATAAATCTTCAATTAATATCTACAGAAACAAAATACATTAGCTCTATCGCTAATGTATCACTTTTGACTGTATTTTAGCCACCTTGATGTGGTTTTATGCACAACAAATGGTATTGGAAATCACTGCTTTCGTCAAGTCATATCACCATTCTATAGGAATAATGCTATAATTCTATCGTTATAAAGGAGGTATCATCATGTTACCGAAGTTAGAAAACAGTAATAATATAGCTGCCATTGAAGAAGAAATTCAAATACTCAAGAATCTTCTGAATACCGCAACACAAAATATGATTCCTTCTGATAAATTCCATCTGATTGATGAATTATCAAATTTATCCGCAAATCATGAATATGATAAGTTAACAGATTTAATCACTTCATTATCGAATGAAGACTTAGATATCATCTCTAGATATTTCTCTGTTTTACCTTTATTAATCAATATTACAGAAGATGTAGACCTAGCATACCAAGTTAACTTACAAAATAATATTGACCAAGATTACCTAGGTAAGATTTCTACGCAAATGAATATTATCTCTAAGAGTGAAAATGCAAAGGAAATCTTAGAGAACTTGAATGTAGTACCAGTACTCACTGCACACCCTACACAAGTTCAGCGTAAGTCTATGCTCGATCTAACAAATAAAATTCATCATCTATTACGTAAAGATCGTGACTGTAAAGAAGGTTCTATCAATAAGCGTAAGTGGAATGATAACCTTCATCGTTTAATTGAATTAATCATGGAAACAGACATGATCCGTGAAAAGAAGTTAAAAGTTAAAAACGAAATTCGTAATGTGACTGACTATTACAATACTTCTTTAATTCCAGCAATTACATCTCTTACTGCTCAATATCGTAAGGAAGCCGCAAAACATGGTATCGATGTAAGTGCAGCCACCCCTATTACAATGGGTATGTGGATTGGTGGTGACCGTGATGGTAATCCATTCGTGACTGCTGAAACATTGGAAATCTCTGCAACAACACAAGCAGAAGTAATCTTAAACTACTACATCCACAAAGATTGAGGAGATGTATTTCTACTATGCAGTTTCATCAAGCATCTCCCATGTCTCTGCTGAAGTAGAAAAGATGGCTTCCCTTTCTAGTGATACATCTGTATATCGTGAGAAAGAACCATATCGTAAAAGCTTTCCACTATATTCTAGAAAGACTACAAAATACTTATAGCAACTTCACACAGAACACAAATCATGAAGTTTGCTATGAAACAGTTGAACAATTCCAAAATGATTTACTTACGATTAAAAAAATCTCTCATCGAAAATGATGATGCAATTTTAACAACAGGCAGCTTTAGTGAAGTATTACAAGCTACAGAAATCTTTGGTTTCTATCTTGCAAGTATTGATATGCGTCAAGATTCTAGTGTTCTAGAGGCTTGTGTTGCTGAACTATTGAAATCCGCAAATATCGAACAAGACTATAGTAGTCTTGACGAAGAAAAAGAAATGCGCCTTGCTTTTAGATCTTTTAACAAATGATCCACGTATCTTGTCCGCAACACATGCACCAAAAATCAGAACTATTATCCAAGGAACTTGCAATCTTCAAAAACCGCAAGAGAACTCAAAGACCGCATGGGTGAAAATGTAATTCGTCAACATATCATCTCTCACTCCGAAAGTATCTCTGATATGTTCGAATTAGCAATCCTTCTCAAAGAAGTTGGCTTACTAGATAGTGAGCATAGTCGTATGCAGATCGTTCCACTCTTTGAAACTATCGAAGACTTGCAGAACGCAAACGAAATCATGCGTACATACTTAAATATTCCTCTTGTTAGAAAGTGGTTAAACGACCAAAAAAATTCTATCAAGAGATTATGCTTGGCTACTCTGATTCCAATAAGGATGGCGGATATCTATCCTCAGGTTGGCATTTATATAAAGCACAACGTGAACTTTCAGCTATCGGCGATGAATGCGGTGTGAAGATTACATTCTTCCACGGTCGTGGTGGAACAGTTGGCCGTGGTGGAGGACCATCCTATGATGCGATTACTTCTCAACCATTTGGTTCAATCAAAGACCGTATCCGTCTAACTGAACAAGGAGAAGTTATCGGTAACAAATATGGCAATCGAGATTCAGCTTACTACAATCTAGAAATGTTAATTTCCTCTACTTTAAACCGCATGGTTAACCCAATGGTGTTAAGTAAAGAAACATTGCGTGAATACTACACGATCATGGATCCAATTGTAGAAAACTCAAATGCAATCTATCGTGATTTAGTATTCAATGACCCACACTTCTACCAATACTTCTTTGCGGCAAGTCCAATCAAAGAAATATCTAGTTTGAATATTGGTTCTCGACCAGCAGCACGTAAGACAATTACAGATATCAATGGCTTACGCGCAATCCCTTGGGTATTCTCTTGGTCACAGAATCGTATTATGTTACCTGGATGGTATGGCATTGGTTCAGCAATGCAACAATACATTGATCAAAAATCCAGAAAAAAACTTAGCACAGTTACAGCAGATGTATCAGACGTGGCCATTCTTTAAATCATTATTAGAGAATGCAGACATGGTACTCTCTAAGTCCAATATGGATATTGCAAAACAATACAGTAACCTTTGTGAAGATGAAGAAACACGCTCTGTATTTGAACGTATTGAAAGAGAATGGCAACTTACAAAGAAAGTCTTACTACAGATTGAAAAAGCACACCGAACTTATTCAAGATCTACCTGCATTAAGAGGAAGCTTAGACTATCGTCTTCCTTACTTCGATATCTTAAACTATATTCAAATTGAATTAATTAAGCGTATCCGCCAAGGCCAATACACAGAAGAACTTGAAAAGACAATCCACGTTACGATTAACGGTATCGCAACTGGATTAAGAAACTCTGGATAAGGAGGATTCATGAACTTTACTACATTAGCGAAAGAGCGTTATTCTTGCCGTAAGATTTCTTCTAAACCTATCGAAGCCGAAAAATTAGAAGCTATCAAACAAGCAGCTATCGCTGCACCTACTGCACACAACTTCCAACCACTAAAAAGTTTGGTTGATTCAATCACCAGAAGCACTAGAGAAAAGTTAAATCCGTAACACAACAGAAATTTCTTCATACATCCCCTGCTTGCTTCATCGTAGGTAGTGATGCAAACCAAGGCTGGGTACGTGAAGCTGATTCTATGAACTTTGCGGATGTAGACGCAAGTATTGTCGCAACACACATCATGCTTGCAATTCAAGATGAAGGTCTAGCTACGACTTGGATTGGTAACTTCTCTCCAGAAAAAGATCAAAGAAGTATTCCCAACGATGGAATCGTATAACTTAATTGCTATCTTCCCAGTTGGATATCCAGAAGAAGACGCAAAACCTTCACACTTACATACAACACGTAAAAAGTGAAGAAGAATTTATTGAAACATTATAACGTAATAGAGAGATGAGCCAACTCATCTCTCTATTGTTTATTTACTTAAAATTATCTTCTTTTTAGCTACAAATGCTGCAACTAATAATGACATAACTAGAATTGATGCATTGAGCGGAAGATTGCTTGAATCACCAGTTTCAACACTTGGTGTTGGTTCTGGTTCTTTCTTATTTGTGATTTCCATCTTACCATTTGCGTCAATCAATCCATAGATAACTTGGTACTTCGCACCATCAATTGTGATGATATTACCAGTTTCACCAACTTCACGTACTTCATAGGCGTTATCAATTGTCTTACCAGCATCTCTTACGACAAGATTTGTATATGTTGTTGTCCAGTTGTTTGCAGCATTCAAGATAACTGGAGCACCTTCTGCTACACCATCCTTGTATAACTGTACTTCAACTTGACTAGCAATACCGCCAACCCACTTCTTAGTAACTTCAATATCTCTGTACTGAACTTTTTCGTTACTAATTTCCTGATCATATGCACCAGAAGCGTTTAGAGTAGCTTTATAGTTAACTCTAATTGTCTGAGTTCCAAATGTAGCAGTTGCTTCATTTGCTACCCAGTTTCCGTCTGTATCCATTTCTCTTGTAAAGTAGATATTTGGATTTGTTGTGTCCTGAGCATCGTTAACCATGTCGTACTTGAGTAGGTCTACGAACTTGAACTTCCAGTCGTTTACATTACTCAAAGTAACCTGGTCAATCTGTGTAAATGTAGCAGCACCAGAAGTCATTAATTTATCAACCTTTGCCTGGAAGATTTCACTTTCACTCATATTTGTTGTATCAAGTGCACTTCCATCCGCATTTGTTAATGCAACTGCATCAAAGTTAGCTTTTAGTAATTCTAAATAATCCAACAGTAACAGATGTCACATGACTTGTATTTGTTGCTTCCCACTTCTTGGAAACTGTCAGGTCAACCTTATCATAGTTAACTGGATCTGTACCGAATGCTACTGAACCATTAGAACCAATACCACCACCACGAGGTGCAGAGTTACCAGTAACGATAACTTCAGCTACATTTCTAGCTGCAGCCTTACCTTCATCAGATACAATTGCTTTTAGTGCAATCTTTTCTGTGATTCCATCAAGAGTTCCTCTATCCACAACAGGACTTACTGTACTTGGATATCTAGGACTACCATCTGAATTTCCTAAATAAGCTTCATCAATCTTACCATCTTCATACCAGTGTACTAACCAGTTATCAAGACCGTTGTTAGAAAGAATTAAAGTCTGTGTTGCTGGGTCTTGCTTATTGATAGAAGCCACATCATCACCAGCTGCTGATGTGTCATTATTAGCAGCACCTGTACCAGCTACGTTATCAAAGAAAGATGCACCATTTGTAACAGCTGTTGTAGCACTACCTGTAGGACATAACCACATACCACCACCAAGTTTAGTAGCTGTATTTCCTGTAACAAGTGTCTTACCCATATGTAATACATATGGAACAGATGCTACATATATACCACCACCTTGCTTGCCAGCAGTATTGTTAGTAAACTGACCACCATTTACATAAACTTCTTTGGAAGCCACATATAGACCGCCACCGACTCCATTCTCGGCATTTGGGTCTGTAATCTGACTTGTAACAGCTGTCATAGTAGCCTCATTGCCTGTAATAAGACCATCATTGATTGTTGCGGCAGCCGGGAAGAATCCTCTCCATCGAGCTTCGCCAAATCTCTGACCATCAGCTGAAGTAAGATAGTCGACAACACCAATACCGCCACCGAATGGAGCCTTATTACCACTGATGGTTCCACCATCCATTGTTAATATACCTGTACCATTCACCGCGATACCACCACCTAAAACAGCTGCTGTATTGTTAGAGATAGTACCACCCTTGAGGTTGAGAATACCTTTTGAGTAATAGTGTGCTGGATTGCTAAAGTTATTCTGCATTGTGTAATTTGTACTGTATGTTCCAACAAGAATACCACCATACTCTGCAGTATTACCTGTAATAGTACCACCAGTCATCTCCATCGTAGAATTACCTTTAATACCTTCAACACCAACCGCTGCATTTAGGCCACTGCTTCCAGAATGTTCTAATGTATTGTTTGAGATATCTCCTCCATTCATGAAGAAGGAAGCACCCTCTGTAATTTTAACAACATTCGTAAACTGGTTACTCATGTAGTTATCATGAATTGATCCACCGTTCATTGTAAGTACTGCATTTGGACCCTTAGTCGTTACGATACCTACCATTGCACTGTTTGATCTTACATTCTTAATTTCACCACCGTTAATAGTTAATTTACCCTGGTTGTTAATTACAGAACTCTTGTAGTTGGTGTCCTTTGCATTACCATCAAGAATAATATCTTCCCAAATAAGACTTGCACCTTCTTTGATGTCAAATGCAATTGCAGAACTAGTTCTTGAAAGAGTAACACCACCCTTTTAAAGTGATATCCTTTCCTGCAGGAACTGTTACTGTAGCAGTTAATTGCATATCTGCAGTTAAAACAATTTCTGTAGCCTCCGTCGCATCATTAATTGCTTGTTGAAGCTCGGCAATCGTACTTGCATTTACTGTCGCCGCATATGCATCCAATTTAAAAATTGGAAACATAGAAAGCGAAATCATAAGTGCTAGTAAAACTGAAAATAACGATTTCTTTTCTAAACATCCTCAAAAACCAACCTTTCCCCTAAAACATTAATGAAAATGATCTTACTATAATGCAAAAATAAATGGATGAAATCAATCTTTTCACCACATACAAATACATAAATAGACATTAGATCCTTATTCCCTATCATCATATAATATCTTGATGAGATTAACAATTTTTTTAAACAAACTTTTTTTAAGATTTTATTAACTAATTTTATGATTTTTGTATACTTTATCAACAAATCAAAAAGAGTACTCACCTAAATGAGTACTCTTAAAGCGTTTTATACTTTACTTCGTAGAATGTTCTCTTCTTCTAACGAATGCAAGTACCAATAACAATGTTCCAAAGAATGTCATTGAAGCTGCGTGTCCAAATAGATTTGTCGCATCACTTGTCTGTGGTGTCTTTTGAACTGTTGAAGAACCTCCACCTACACTTGGAGTGCTTGGTGTGCTTGGTTGTGGAGTTGAAGTAGGTTTAGAGTTTGCATCCTTTGGATCTGTTCCTCTAGCTGCTTCTTCTGTATCTGGATATCCATCTCCATCATCATCTAAATCGGTAACGTCCGGATTACCATCTCCATCAGTATCTCTTTGCACAGTAATTTCGATATTCTTCGTTACTGTTGTGCCATCTGGGTTTTGAACAGTTACAGGAATCTCGAAGGTACGAGTTTCTTCCGCTGGCGTCCAATCTGTAACATCTGGTGTTCCACTGATTGTATTCGTAGTTGGATCATAAGTTACACCGTTAGGTAGCTTAGATGTATCTACTGTTACTACTGAAGCTGGATCACCTGGAGTAATTACAATATTTGTAATTGGGCTTTCATCAATTAATGTCTGTGTCGGATTGCTAATTGTAGGTTGTGCTACAGGAGTGATAATAGCTGCAGGTCTTGAATTAGGATTCTTTGGATCTGAGCCAGCATTCTGCTCGTCTGTATCAGAAACTCCATCTCCATCATCATCTGTATCTGTAACATCTGGTATACCATCACCATCTGTATCACGTTGTACTGTAATTTCAATCTTCTTTGTTACTGTTATGCCATCTGGATTTGTCACTACTACAGGAATTTCGAACTTACGTGATTCCTCTGTTGTACCCCAATCTGTAACGTCTGGTGTTCCACTAATTGTCTTAGTAGTTGGATCATATGTTACACCATTTGGTAACTTCGTAGTATCAACCGTAACAGTTGATGCTGGGTCACCTGGAGTAATTACGATATTTGAAATTGGTTTTTCATCAATTACTGTCTGTGTTGGATTTGAGATAGTTGGCTGTGGTGTTGGAGGTGTTGTTGGCTTAGAAGTTGGATCCTTTGGATCTGTACCCTTCGCAGTTTCCTCAACATCTGTGTATCCATCTCCATCATCATCTGTATCCGTAACGTCTGGATCACCATCACCATCTGTATCTCTTTGTACTGTAATCTTGAAAGTACTTGTTGTTGGATTTCCAGCAGTATCTGTCGCTGTTACAGTCACTGTAATCTCACGAGTTTCTTCTGTTGGTGTCCAGTCAGTGATTGCTGGTGTTCCTGTAATCTTCTTTGTAGCTGGATTGTAAGTTACACCATTTGGTAGATTGCTTACTGTTACTGTTGTATTTGGATTATCAACTGTAACTGTAATCTCACTAATTGGATTACCCTCTACGACTGTCTGATCAGAGATAGGTGTGATAGAAGTTGTTGGCTTAGAAGTTGGGTCCTTTGGATCTGTTCCTCTAGCTGCTTCTTCTGTATCTGGATATCCATCTCCATCATCATCTGTATCTGTAACGTCTGGTGTACCATCACCATCTGTATCTCTTTGTACTGTAATCTCAACAATCTTTGTAATCTTTGAACCATCTGGATTTGTCACTACTACAGGGATTTCAAACTTACGTGATTCCTCTGTTGTACCCCAATCTGTAACATTAGGTGTTCCACTAATTGTATTTGTAGTTGGGTTATATGTAACGCCATTTGGTAACTTGCTTGTATCAACTGTAACAGTAGAATCAATATTTCCAGGTCCAATGAGAATTGGAGAAATTGGAGTTTTATCGATACCTGTTTGTGTTTGGTTTGTAATACTTACAGGTTCAACAGGAGTGATTATAACTGCAGGTCTTGAATTAGGATTCTTTGGATCTGAACCAGCATTCTGCTCGTCTGTATCAGAAACTCCATCTCCATCATCATCTGTATCTGTAACATCTGGTATACCATCACCATCTGTATCACGTTGTACTGTAATTTCAATCTTCTTTGTTACTGTTGAACCATCTGAATTTGTGACTACTACAGGAATTTCAAACTTACGTGATTCCTCTGTTGTACCCCAATCTGTTACATCTGGTGTTCCACTGATTGTCTTAGTAGTTGGATCATATGTTACACCATTTGGTAACTTCGTAGTATCAACCGTAACAGTTGATGCTGGGTCACCTGGAGTAATTACGATATTTGAAATTGGTTTTTCATCAATTACTGTCTGTGTTGGATTTGAGATAGTTGGCTGTGGTGTTGGAGGTGTTGTTGGCTTAGAAAGTTGGATCCTTTGGATCTGTACCCTTCGCAGTTTCCTCAACATCTGTATATCCATCTCCATCATCATCTGTATCTGTAACATCTGGATCACCATCACCATCTGTATCTCTTTGAACTGTAATCTTAAATGTTTGTGTAGTTGGATTACCAGCAGTATCTGTCGCTGTTACAGTCACTGTAATCTCACGAGTTTCTTCTGTTGGTGTCCAGTCAGTGATTGCTGGTGTTCCTGTAATCTTCTTTGTAGTTGGATTGTAAGTTACACCATTTGGTAGATTGCTTACTGTTACTGTTGTATTTGGATTATCAACTGTAACTGTAATCTCACTAATTGGATTACCCTCTACGACTGTCTGATCAGAAATAGGTGTGATAGAAGTTGTTGGCTTAGAAGTTGGATCCTTTGGATCTGTTCCTCTAGCTGCTTCTTCTGTATCTGGATATCCATCTCCATCATCATCTGTATCTGTAACGTCTGGTGTACCATCACCATCTGTATCTCTTTGAACTGTAATCTTGAAAGTACGTGTAGTTGGATTTCCAGCAGTATCTGTCGCTGTTACAGTCACTGTAATCTCACGAGTTTCTTCTGTTGGTGTCCAGTCAGTGATTGCTGGTGTTCCTGTAATCTTCTTTGTAGTTGGATTGTAAGTTACACCATTTGGTAGATTGCTTACCGTTACTGTTGTATTTGGATTATCAACTGTAACTGTAATCTCACTAATTGGATTACCCTCTACGACTGTCTGATCAGAAATAGGTGTGATAGAAGTTGTTGGCTTAGAAGTTGGGATCCTTTGGATCTGTACCTCTAGCTGCTTCTTCTGTATCTGGATAACCATCACCATCGTCATCTGTATCTGTAACATCTGGTGTACCATCACCATCTGTATCACGTTGTACTGTAATCTTAAATGTCTTTGTGGATGTATTACCATCATCATCCGTAGCTGTTACAGTTACAGTAATCTCACGAGATTCTTCTGTTGGTGTCCAATCTGTAATTGCAGGTGTTCCTGTAATTTTTCTTCGTTGCTGGATTGTAAGTTACACCATTTGGTAAATTGCTTACTGTTACTGTCGCATTTGGATCATCAGTAGTAACTGTAATCTCACTAATTGGATTTCCTTCTACAACTGTCTGATCAGAAATTGTTGTAATTTCAGGTGCTTTAACATCCTTCCATACAGCAAATACTTCTTTTGCTTCAGTGATGTTAGTTAAGATGTTTGCTTCTGCAGCAGTTGCAGTTGCACTTGAAGCCCAACCCAAGAATTGATAGCCATCTCTTGTTGGTTCTTCTGGCTGAGTTGCTGTACCACCTACTGCATTTACTACTTTATCTGCATCTGTTCCATCTGACCACTTACCACCATTTGTATCAAATGTAACCTTAATTGCACCAACGTTTACCTTTGTATCAGATACCATTGGATTATTTCCATCTGGAGAATATGCTACAAGAATAACCTTATCCCCATCATTGAATGTTCCTGCTGGTACATTCACAGTAAAGTTACCATCTGTTAAATCAGAGTAAGGAATCGTTGTTTGTGCCTTGACTGGTTGTGTAGTGTAGTCTGTATCATCCGCAACATACTTGTATGCTTTTACAATCACATTACCAGCATCTGTATTTGTTGCTGTTAGATTTGTACTAGTATCTGCAGGATTTGGATAAATTGTCTTAGGAACTGTACCCACGATTGTTTGTGGTGTATTCGCTTCGATATTTGTTGTAGTTACATTTGGTTTTACTACAAGATAGGATTTTGCATCCTTTGGATCAGTATGATCTGTTAGATATTCTTGTGCATCTGGAACACCATCACCATCAGTATCTACATTAAACTTATCTGTGCCAATTTCATCTTCTACGAAATCAAACAAACCATCCTTATCTGTATCAAGGACCTGTAAGAATGCATTTGTATATGTATCTTGAACAATCTTATTTGGTTTACCACCATCTGGTTTTCTAATGTTAGGGAAAGCAGATGAAGAATCAACGAAGTCAGCAGTTAACCAAGATTCAAAATTTAATTGTTGGCCATTTGTATTAATATAGTTATTTAATGCTTCCGCAAACTGTTGATTTGTTACATTACTCTTTAACTTGTATTCGATTGTGTAAGATCTTCTTTGACCTAAGGCACCATAGAACACTTGAGAGTCGAGTTTTTTTCTTACTTGATCAACCTTATTCCAGTCTCCACCTACAATACTTAGTTCTGGTGTATCCTTTGTAGAAATAACACCATTACCACTAGGATCAACCACAAGCTTGATAGGACTAGTAGCTTTAATAGTTCCATTTGAATCAGATAATCCAAGTCTAACACTATCTGTATCAATATATTGTAATAATTCCTGTGGGATTACTTCATTAATATAAAGAACCCATCCAGTATTGGCCTGTAAGAAATTTTTGATCAGGTTTAAAAGATACAATAGACTTAATCGTCTTTGTTTGTGCATCATAAGATACCACTTTACCTGTATTACCACCAGAGAAATTACCGTCTTTAGACTTCGTTCCATCGGAACCAAGTCCATTCACTCCTTTTTCCTAAGTAGTTTTCATTGCCATTCGAAGGGTTTGATGGGAGTTCTGGCACATTAGGATTATTCTTTAAGATAAAGCCATTATCATAGCCACCCTTATCAGCCTTGCCATCACCTCTTACCCATACTGTAGTAAAGTCAATTTTCTTAGAAGCTAGACCTAAACTATCTAAAGTCTTTCCATTCTTTAACTTAATCACTACGTCAGTATTTGTTACAACTCCAATGAGACCTGATTGGAATGTCGCATTACTGATTTCAACCTTCCATAATGCACCATCCGCTTCTTTTTCAAATTGTTTACCATTTACAGTAATTGAATCAATTTGTGTATAGAAATCAGACTCAAAGAAATTTAGTAAATATCGTCCATTATATGGGTCCCATCATTTGTATGACCCCAGCTTCTAGCAAGCGTTGCCCACTTAGTGACAGTCAAATGAATTCCATTACTATCTTCTTTTGTAAAATCTGTTCTTGCATAATCCAATACACCATCCGTTTCACCAGCTAACGTATAGTTAACTTCGTTTTTCCATGGATCTTGTTTGAATTCCTTGCGCAGAAACTTTAATCGGACTCAAAAATAATGTGCAGCCCAAAAAGTGCTGACATGAGTTTGAACGATAGTTTCTTAGCATTACTACGCTTTTTCTGTTTATTGATATTTCTAAAAAAATATCACTACTAACCATAGTCTTTCTCCTCCATTGTATCAAAGTATCATAAAAGAGCGCTTTTGAATCGTTTATACTATATCATGGATTATTTGTAAAATATAATTCATTTTTTTGTTTTTTTATTAGTGAAATTGTTTGTTCTTGAAAAAGTAATAAAACTGTTTCAGAAAGTTAATCCTAATATTTGAAAGTTACAAGATATATTTAATGCATACTTTTAGACAACCACTTATGATTGTGTTTCAAATAATGATTTATAATTTTTTTCATAATATTACATTTTTAACTTATATTTTACGTTTTTTTCTAACTTTGTATATATACACTCAAATGTTTGTATGCTATATTATCACCGTTTCAAATAAGGGAAAGGTAAGACAAAAATATGAACATAAGAAAAGTTATAGCAGTAATTATATCTATTATATCAATCAGCCTACTAGCACTCACAAACGTATCTGCTAGTTACATACCTACTAACCCAATCGACAAAGATGTAGACGGTCAACCTGCTGGAGAGGAATATAAAGATAAATTTAAATTTGCTTTAAAAGATCCAGAAGGCAATCTTATCGGTCCAACAATTAAAAAAATAACACCCCTGCCAACTTTGACAGTGATGGCAACCCTACATATTATTATGGTGAATTCTTTCTGAAAGACGGTGTCGATATCTACTTGAATAATCACCAACTAGATCCAGCACAATCATATGTAACATTTACTCTAGAAGAAGTTCAAACAAATGTACCGAATATGAAATTCGACTCGAAAGTATACAACATTAATGTATATTATACTGTTATTCCTGATCCATTTGGTGGACATAATCAATTCCGATACTATGAAGTTGATGGAGAACTATACGACGTAATAGGACAAAGACTAATTCAAAATCCTGATGGATCTTTTACTACAGATTATAGTAATTTGCTAAGATTTAAGTTTAATAATACAACAATCCACTTTGTAAATCACACTGTCAATAAACTATGGGAAAATGGTTCTGAATCTTCTGTTGAAGTTCAATTATTGAAAGATGGCACTCCTTATGGTGCACCAGTAGAACTAAATGATACCAATGCTTGGACATACACTTGGCAACAGCTTGATGATAGTTATACATGGTCAGTTGTAGAAGTGAATATCCCTGAAGGCTATCAAGCAACGACTGTCGTTTCTGCAGATGGTTTAACAACAACTATCACAAATACCAAGACCGTTACACCTGCTGTAGAAGATCCTGCTAACCCTACAGATACTACAGTTACTCCAAATAAACGTGGAGAAAGTGTTAAGACAAGTGATTCATTCAATGCTCTTGCATGGTCACTCATCTTGGGTACATGTTTTGTAAGTATATTGTTCACAATGTATATCAGAAGAAAAATACAAAATGAACATTCATAAGATCAAATATTTAGCAGTACTATCAATGATTCTTGACCATATGGCATCTGTATTATTTGCACCAGATGCCATTGGCTATATTATTCTAAAACTAATCGGTCGTATTGCAGCACCAGCAATGTGCTTTGCATTAGCACAAGGTTTTATACATACTTCAGATCGTAAAAAGTATTTCTTGCGACTTATCATTTTTGCAGGTATTTCACAAATTCCCTACTCCTACTACATGAGTGGCAGTATATGGTTTCCAACTGGAAATATGTTATTTACATTAGCTTGCTCTTTTTTACTTCTAGAAGTTGTAGAACACCATAAGTGCTTAGGAATTCTTTCGATACCAATCGTAATCAGCATTTTATATATAGCAACCTTCACAGATTGGTTTATCTTCGGACCACTATTTACTCTATCCTTTTATCTAAATAAAGGAAATAAAGACTTACAAGCATTGTGTCATGCATGCATAAGTTTTCTAAGTCTAGGTTATTCTGCATATGTATGCATGCAACAAGGTCTTTCATGGTATTCTCAAGTTTGGCAAATTGGTGTAATACTTTTTCATTCCAATTACCTATTTTGTATAATGGAAAGCCAGGTAACAAATTCACTTTCAACAAATGGTTTTTTTCTACCTATTCTATCCCCTACACTTACTCGTAATCGGAATAATTCGTTCAAGATTATAAGTTGTATTTCTAAACAATCAAATTAGTAGAATAAGTTCTAACTAATATATAGTTTTTTTAATATGTAGTGGTTAGTAAGTTAATAACGTAATTTATTTTGCTTAAGCGAAATCAGTCGTGGGTTTGACTAAAATGCGCAACGAAATCAGTTGTGGGTTAATCATATACAAAATAAGGGTATCTATGTCATCATGGCTGGTGACTAAGGTATCCTTTTTTAGAAAAGATTGAAGTATAGTTTGATTTTATTTGTTTAATGTATCGACAATTTGTTTGGTATATGTACCACGCTTTTTGTGTTCTCGTTTTCTGGAATACAGACATGTTGTCAAGCAATAGAATAGTTTGTCGTTAAGGCAGTATAGTGCACGTGCACGAAAACGTTCTAGGTTTGTATATCCATTGGATACCTCAATCAGTAATCGAAGTTTCTGATTGATGTTTTCAACTAATGCATTGGATTGTCGTCTATCATCATAGGTACTTTCTAAAGCTATTGATAATTTCTGGTTTCCAGTGCTTCAGTAGAGATATAAATTCCTTATAGCAGTCTAACTTAGAGTGTTCAAATAGCTCAATCAGATAATCAAGTTTCATACTAGCTTCTTCAAATGAGCAGTGTTTATTGAAGTCTCGATATAGTTCCTTTAATTCATACGCAAGCTTTTAAATCAGGACTTATCTCCAACAACATGTTGAAAAAGGTCCCTGTAATTCATCTTCTGACGAAATTTTTGAGTTGTATCTTGGCTCGTTATCGAGGTCGAGATGAATCAGTTTCTAATAACTTATGCGTGTCTTCAACAAATAGTAACTGGGACTATCATAGACACACTGTTTCATGATTCCTACACGTATGCGTGTAAAGCACTCTGTAAGGTGTTTGATAACATGGAAAGGGTCTACTGCTATTTCGCAATGTCTTAGGTACTTTTTACATATATCTCTATAAGGTTCCCACATATCAATCGTCACATACTTTACCTTGTCTCTCTCCGATTGTGGAATCATTTCAAAGTGTTTCGACAGCGTTACTTTCGAACGGTTTGGAAGTATCTCGTTTAATGTCCTGTTATTGTTATCTACGAATACACACAAGTATGAACCACCATATTTCGCCATAGAAGAAGATATCTCATCGATACCAAGGTTCTCAGGAAGTGTTAATCTAGGTGCACGGATGAAACTATCGGCATACATTCTTACGATTGTGTCGGATACGTGGTATTTATACGCAATATCCTTGTATGTCATACGAACGTTGTGTAGATCCAAGGCAATCGCATTGAGTACTGCGTATGACTGATGGAAGTTCTCTGGGCCAAATGGACTTGGCTCAGAGAAGGACTTCCCACATTCTTTACAGACATAGCGTCTTCTTGTCCAATCAATGATGGATGGAATCCCTGCAACGTCAAGGTGGTTATAGCTGTATGAAGAATAATCCTTTATTTTTGTATGACCTCCACAGCAGGGACAGGTAGGGTGAGTATCATTCAGTTTTATTAAGATGTGTAATTTATCAGATGATTTATGTGTATCAACCGAAAAAATCATGTCGTCACTAACATTGAATGTGGATATGATAAAATCATTTATAGCCATTTGGCGCCTCCTATCGTTATTATTCAATCTTTTTCCAACTTGAATTCTAACATAGGAGTTTTTTATTAGCTGAGACCCTGAGTAAATTTGGAGGGTATCCCCGAGTTGTAAAAAAAGGGGTCAAAATTTGACCCCTAGAAATTTCGGAGGGTCGCCCCGACCCCGACTGATTTTTGAGTACCTTTATTTTAATAGCGATCTACTGGTAATAGTAGATCTTTTTCATTTTGTTTTTTTATGATTATACCTAGTACTTACAGTACACGGTTCCAATTTATAATCTACTTATAAAAATCATAACTCTTTTTGTATAGTAGTATCGCTTACCTGTATATGGATATTCTTTTAATGCAAACACCTCTTTATAACCATGCTTTTCATAAAATTCTGGTGCTTGAAAATGAAATGTATTAACAAAAGAGTACTTACACCCTCTATTGAATGATTCAATTTCTGCCATTTTCAGAATTTTTTTGAACCTAGACCTTGTCTTCTAACATCATCTCTTACATACAAATATTCAATCTCGAGCCAATACCCAAAAGTCTCCGCCACAATTCCAGCAATTAAATTACCACAATCATCTTCTATATAAATGTTAAGGGATTCACTCTTTGATGGTTCTCTATTAGCTCGATTATATGAACGGATTAAATTTGCTAACTCGTGTGCTTTTTTTCGGATTTAATATTTTTCTAATTTCAATTTCATACTATTCTCCATATTTTTAAATTCATTAGTCATAAAAAATTTAATATTTTTGGACTGACCAATTCCTTAAAGTTAAGATAATAAATAAATTCCTATATTACCTTCGTAAAAGACTATCCCATAAACATAGCCATTAGTCCATTGATTTGTCTTAATAACGCATCTCATTTTCATAGAATTCATATTGAAAAAAATATTATATTTAGCATCAATCATAAATGACTCGCATATCTCCAGTTTAAAGATAAATACGAGTCATTTTATTATTTTGTATTCTTTCCTTTAAATAATAATACACGATCATCAGTTTGAATCAGTGTACTACCTGTTGCAGGTATAATCTCATCATTTCGATTAATTGAAATAATCAACTTATTATCTGGCAGATTCAAATCACGAATATATTTATGATTCCATGCATGATGTTCTGTTACCGTAAATTCTATGAGGTCTTGCCCATTTGGATCAAAAATATTCTTCTCCACTCCAAACAATAATATCGTTTGGCTTTTAATACAAGACTTCCATTAGGAACCAATGTTTTCTCATCACGTATTACCTTCGCAATAATTAAATGTTTATCTAGAGATATATCTTTAATCTGACGATTTGCAAGAATACCGCCTTCATCAACCACAGACTTTACAAATGTAATATTTCCTTTTCCTACATAATAATTAAATGTTCTTAATACTTCATTACGAGGATCAATCATGTGTAACTTTTCAGTTACCCACTTCATAGAGGAACCTTGTATGAGTGATGATATTAAGCAGACTCCAAAGACGATATGAAAAATATCCACAGAACTTGATGTATACTGATTGACTACCATAATTGCAAATGCAATCGCAGCTGCACCACGAAGTCCTCCCCAAGAGACTAGCCACTTTTGATTTAATTTCAAATCAAACGGTAACATCAAGCCAAATACTACAAGAGGTCTAACAATAAAGATAAGTATAACTGCAATGACAATCGCAAAGCATAAGTTTGCTAAGATATGTGCAGGTGTAGCTAGTAATCCCAAGATAAAGAACAATAGGATATTCATAATGTTAGATACACCATCAAAGAAGAACGTTACCTCTTTCTTTGCGATAAATACTTGATTTCCTAAAATCAAACCGAGGGTATAGACGGTTAAATATCCATTTCCATTTAATAACTCACTAATCGAGAAAGATAATAGTACAACCGCAATGATAAAGACAGTAATAAATCCACTCTTTTTGAAGATCTGTATACTCCATGAATTTACGTACAACATAGGCAACGATGACACCAATGAGAATACCCCAGAAAATCTGGAAGAATAACATTGTGCCAATAGAAATCTGTTCACCTTTAATTAATGCTAAGAAGATACAAGTCAGCGTAAACGCCATTGGGTCGTTTGAACCACTTTCAAGTTCTAAAAGAGATGCTGTATTGTATTTTAAATTCAAATTCTTTGAAGAGAGAATATTTGATACAGATGCATAATCCGTAGAGCCAATGATAGAACCTATCAAGAAACTCTCTACCCAGCCAAAACGAAGAACAAAGTGAATTAATGTTCCCGTCAGTAATGACGTAAAGATGACTCCCAATGTGGATAGAATTAATGATTCGATTACAACAGTTCTTCCGGCTTTCCAGTTTGTACCAAACCCACCATAGAAGATGATGATTAGTAACGCTATTTTGGAGAAGTTTTCTGCAAACTGATAATCTTCAAACTTATACCCAATAAGACTACTTATGATACCTAAAGACAAGAACAACATCAAAGAAGGAATCCCGGACTTCTTTGCTATCTGAACCGCTATCAGAGCAGCTAGTAATATGACTGATATATAAAACATACTCTATCCCCCCCTATTGTTGTCATTCTATCAAAAATTCAGTATATCTTTTAAAGCACAGATATACATATATGCATGTATCAGTAATGTATTATTCTTCTACCACAATAATTCTTTTTAAAATTACAATAATAGAATATAAACGCAGTGAAGACGATTGCAACAAACACAGCTAAAAATACCTAGTACCAAAAATCAATTGAAGGTTCAAAACCCTTAAAAAAATAATGTATCCACCACGAACTAATCCATGGAACACCATCGCCGCAATAATACCAGAGATGAATACATGTAAGAATGTTCTTCTTAATAACATTTTTCTTTGCGGATTCAACCTCATCAGTAGTAACCTCCGTCTTATTTAAACCTAGTTTCATGATAAGAGATTCTTGTTTAATCTGAGAGTAAATAAAACTGATCAATAGAATTGGCGTTAAACAATCTCGATTAAAAGCAAATAGATAAAAATCCAACCACCAATCATACTAAAACTAAATAACATGTACATATTGTTTCCAAAGTTATACAATTCTTGTTTTACATACTCATCTAACTCTGTTGTGATGCCATAAAAATATTTTTATAAATTCTATTTGTAAATTCTTTTTTTCATACTTATTCTCCTGTTGTAGTATCCCAAAAATAAGGAATTTAAATCAGTGCGTAAAGCTTTTGCAAGTTTAATACATAGTTCTAAACTCGGATTATATTTATCATTTTCAATCATATTGATTGCTTGCCTTGATACATCTATCTCTCTAGATAACTGTAATTGAGACATATTTAGTTTGACTCGAAATTCTTTTTACACGATTCATAATCACCTCTATAAATGTCAAATATATTTGATATACATAAAGTAACGATACGTTTGTATCTATGTCAAATATAATTGACATAGATAGAATTAAAAAAACTATAGCCAACTTAAATTAGCTATAGTTAAAATCAAAATTCAATATAGATACTATTTAATTAAACCAAACAAATCATTTAAGGCTTCTGCCATTGTTGGGTGTGTGAAGATCTGATTTGCGAGTACTGTATATGGTTGCTTTGCAATCATTGCAGTTACGACGATATTGATTACTTCATGAGATTCTTCACCAAATAATACTGTACCTAAAAATTAGATTTGTATCTGCATCTACGATAGCCTTATAAATACCTGTTTGATTGCCAAGAATCTTTGCCTTTGGAATTGCAGTAACTGGTAATGTGGCTACCTTGATGTTATGTCCAGCCTGACGAGCTTCCTTCTCGCTTAAACCAACTCTGGAATAAGTTGGATGTAAGAATGCTGAGAATGCGATTGGCTGTCTATCATTCTTTGTATAAGCACAACTACCATCTAAATAGCTCTTTACAATACGATAGTCATCTAAAGAAATGTAAGTAAACTGTGGTCCACCATTTACATCACCCATCGCAAAGATATGTGGCTTATTTGTTTGTAGGTGTTCATTAGCATTTACAAATCCACGTTCTGAAACTTCAACACCTGCATTTTCTAAATAAAGTTCTTTTTGTATTAGGAGTTCTACCTGTCGCAACAAGTAATACATCTGAAGAAATCTTACCAGTTTCTCCATTTACTTCATAAGAAAAGAGTGACTGTATTTTCATCTTGTTCAACATGCTTTGTGTCTGCACCAAAGATAAATTCAACACCTAATGACTTATAGGATTCAAATACAGCGTTTGCTACATCATCATCTTCTCTAGCAAGTAACTTTTTCTGCTTTATCAATGACTGTAACCTTTGTGCCAAACTTTGCATATGTAGCCGCAAATTCTAGACCAATGAAACCACTACCTAAGATTGTTAAAGTCTTAGGGAAATCCTCTAGATTCATAAGTGTTTCACTCGTATGAATTCTCTTACCTACTTCTAAGCCTTCTACAGAAGGAATAAATGGCTTAGCACCTGTATTGATAAAGATACGATCTACAGATACTTCCTCTATTCCATTTTCTGTCTGTATAATAACTGTATGTTCATCCTTGAATGAAGCAAGTCCATCAATAACTTCGACGTTGCTATTCATCGCAACCTTGTCATAGTTTGCCTTATTAAGTTTAGCAATCAAAGCTTTCTTATTGATAACTGCATTCTGATAGTATTCTTCATCATTTACTTGACTGTAACTTCTACGATCAGCTGCAGTTGCTAAAAACTTAGAAGGAATACAACCAACATTGATGCATGTACCTCCATACATATTAGGTGACTTCTCAACTAATATAGTTTTCTCACCTTTATTGCCTAAGTAATTTGCTAGTGTTTTACCAGCCTTACCAAAAACCAATAATAATATTTTCTACTTTCTTATTCATATTTAAATACCTCTCTATCACCAATTATAGACCTGCTGATTAAAATTCTTTTGTTAAAATGCTCAAACTTAAAAAAACCTTTATTCTATCTTCACTAGAATAAAAGGCATAAATCTTTGACTTCTTATAGTATTAGGAATTCTTTTTTTATTACTCGTTCTTTGTAGCCAATCCATGATAGCTTTGGCAACCACCTTTGGTTTCTCTACATAAATTTCATGACTCGTATCTTTTTATAAATTGAATAAAGATATGATTCATATTGTCATGGTTTTCTTCGATTTTATTCTTCTTGTATTCATATACGAAATCTGGATGATCCGATAGCAGTAATAATGTCCCAATATTCAAGCCGGCATGGAAGATATCAATATAATGTTCTCGAAGTAAACTTATTAGTTTAGATATTGTTTCGCTATTCATATCTAACTGATTTTCTTCAATATAGGATTTCATCATGGCAATATCATCTTTAAGTGTAATATTCATCAAATCATAGTCGATGATTCCACCATCTAAGATAATTAGTCTACTTGCTTGTAAGTAAGAATGATAACGAATTGCTATATCAGCACCCATCGAAAAAGCAATGACATTAGATCCAACAGGAATTTCACTTGATAACCACTCTATCAAATCTTGTTCACTCCGAATTCTTACATCTCGATTTAAGTATTGTCCCGGAATATCAATAAACTGTACTTCATATCCAAGCTGGTTCATTGCTTTTTCAAAGTCTTGAATCGATTCTTTTGTACTGCCTAAACCTGAGATAAAAATAGAACTTTTTTTCATCTTACTCCTTAAAAAAATATTGTAAGCCAGCCAATTATCGCTCAAATATTAGCTAAGCACACAAAAACAAAAATATGATTAAATCAACATTTATATCATTAAAAATGTTTTATTCTGCATCACATTTCGAAAACAACAAACATTATTATTCACCCTTTAAAAATATCGGGAAAGTTTCCAATAAGAAAATGCCTGTAATCAGAGTGGTTGGTTGATTTTTTTATATTCTTCTTTGATGATTTCCATATTTATCTTCTTTCGTTTTTTTCCGATAAGTCATCATATCGAAGAATTGTAATTAATCCATCTTTTTTTCTGCTTGTAAGATTGCCTCATATGCATCTGGTATATACTCCACATTTGTTACATTCACTTGTTCAGAACTTGCTACTGCATCAGGAATCTCAAGATTATATCCAGAAGCTTTCACGTTTTTTTGCAGAATAGATATATCCAGAAACACCTTTGTACGTATTAACTAGTGCGTTGGGATAATACTCTTCTAATCTAAGACGACCATCTTCATTAAACCCATAAGGTCCCCATTTTTGCCATTTACCATCATAAGCAAAACCAGTATCTTTGCAAAACTTCTCTATTGCATTACTTATATAAACAAGTACATTTTCTCTTTTTGTAGAAAAGTATACTAAAGGAATCTCATGATTAGAAACACGTGGTTCTAAAGTTGTTATGCCTTCGATCTGTGATGCGTGATAGAACATACTTACTTTATCTCCTTACTTTCTAGACACAAACATTCCATACTCTTTTGGGATTTCTATAACTCCTTGTTTTTCATAATCGGAAATCAGTCTATACAACTCTTCTTTTTGAATAATTTTTGCCAATCATTCATTTCCTTAAATGATTGGATATATTCCACTAAATCAGAATAATTGCTAATTAGTAATTTATCATCATACTCCAACTTTTCTACATCAGAAAACCAGCCTTCCAGTATTCCTTTGCCATTTTGCAAGGTAAATGTATGCTGTCGTTCTGTTTGGGTGTTTAGCATCTGATTGATGAATGATTCAACACCATTTTCACCATATGTAGCACAGTAGAATATTCCATTCTTTTTTTAATACTCTTCTAAATTCTGATAAAGCCTTATCCAGATTAGGAATATGATACAACATCATATTTGCGATGACGATATCAAATCTTTCATCTTCATACGGTAACTCTTCCGCATTTACAACCGCATAATGAATATTTGAATGTTCTCCAATATTGGTTCTAGCTTCTTCAATCATTCCTTCAAATAAATCTGTAACATAAACCTCTTTACAATCACGAAGTAAATTTGTATGTTCTTTCCAAGTAATACCTGTGCCACAGCCAAGTTCTAAAATTGAAGATTCCTTCTTAATGTTATAGTGCTTAACAATCCAATTATTAAAACCTTCTTTATTTACAGAATAAAGTTGATGTAATCGAATACGGATATTTAGTTTATCTGGTTTTTTGTACTGTGTATCAACTGTATCTGTTGTAACTAATTTATTCATTTTCTTCTATATACTTTTGCTTTCTCTTCTTTTGTCAATAATGCGATATTCTCTACATAAATGTAGAGAAAAGAATTGATACCTACATTAAGAAAAAAACATATTATGTATTAAGCTCTTATGATGAAATAAGCTATCTGTATTAAATTGAAGTTTATAATACTGTCTTAACCATCAAAAATCTCATCATTTTGAAACTCAATTGAAAAACCATTTTTTTAAAAAATAACTGAGCTGAAGAATTGTCAGCAGCTATATTATCATAGAGTGCTTCTACCCCATTTGCTTTTGGCTGCTTCACAAAGAAGTTGAATACCTTGCGTACCAAATCCTTGTTTCCTAAATTCAGCTTTTTATAATTACATCACATATATAGATATTACGTAGCTTATCAAAAATGATATGAAATTTCACCCACAAAGACTTTATTGGCATCATCTTTTAAATAACGATAGTATCTTTCCTGTCCTGAGTTTCTCACCCATAATGTATACCATTCTTCCCAGTCTTCTTTCGGAAAAAGGAATTGTTCCTCCCCATGCATCATTATATGACATCGTTTCTATATCTGCCATCATTGACTCTCTGAACCATAAGTCTTCTAATTCCGGTTTTACAACTTTTAACATTATTTTTCCTCCACGAAAGAGACTCTTTATTATTCTAAAGGCTAAGAATTACTCTGTTATATTTAATCAATAATAGCACTGTGGCTTCAACCTAATTTCTAGTCATTAAAACTACCGTTTCAACATGGCTCGGTTCTCCAACGAGTAACCCATTCAAGCCCTACTGTAAAGGGAACCCGTGGAACACCCATTTTGCCCTAAAAATCGGTATGTTGAGCCACCTAAAACCTTGATGTTGCCATATTCATCGAACAAGGCAATATCTTAATTGTTCTTACTTTTTCATCTTTAGCTGTTCTTTGAACATTGTTGACATAGCGTCTTTTTCCTTTTTTTGGTACCAAGATCATCAATGCTCATTTCTCCCTTGAACACCAATTCCATAATTCCGATGTATGCCTCACCAAGAGCTGCTGTAATCACTCCAGCAGTCCCCGCTGAAATAGCACCACCAATAACAGTACCAGTACCAGGAATAAACTTGATGATATTTGTAACAACCGTCTTTCCGAGTAGAGTAGCACCACCCGCTCCAATGGAAGATGACAGTAACGCTGTGATAATACTCTTATTCACATCAAAACCAAATATAACGGTTATCGAAGCTATCATACCTACCTGCGTAGGTATTAGTAATGCACAGTCAGAGAACGGTATAGGTGCAGCTCCTTCGCCTGCCGCTGCAACTGCTGCTGTTGCTACTGCTGCCTGTGCTCGGCGCTTTTTTTCTTCTAAACAAGCAATCTGCACGTGTTGAAGTGTATCCATCAACTCGTCAGGAAGAACCTCTCCCATAACTTTAATAAGTACTTCAAGTCCATATGACTTAGCAATGCCTAAATCTTCAATTTCATAGTCCTCTGCAAGTACAGGAATAACCTGGATGATATCCAAATTTTTCATTAAGTAAAGTTTGTCTCATTTCCTGTGCTTTCTTTTTTGAGAATGACTGAGTAAGTACAACAACGATAGGAACTTGAGTAATCTGGTTTTCCATTGAAAGCTCTTTTAACCATTCAATCTCTTCAGGTTCAATTCTGTTTGATGCAGTGTTGATACAATACCAAATACAGTGAATAGCCTTATTAATGTCCTGGGTTGCAAGACCTTTGCTAATGGTATCCATCACTTCCTGCTTTACCTCAGCCTGAACCTCTTTTCCTAATTCAAAGCCTCTAGTATCATAAATTGCAAGAGGTACACCTTTCTTGGTAATTTTACACATATGGGTTGTCACAGGTTTTCCCATACCTGTTTCAGCTAACTTTTCTTTAAAAACAGCATTAATAAGTGTGCTTTTACCTACACCAGTTTTACCTGCAACAATAATGTTCAATGTGTTTAGATTCTTTATTTTTTCTGCTATTGCATTAATCGCTTCTTGAGCAATTTTGTCAACATCAATTCCTGCCATTATTCTTCCTCCCCTTTGGTATCTTTATTAGGCACAATTTCTGGTCCCATATTGTCAAAGTCGATATCTTCTGTGTTCAATGATTTCTTATAGACCTTATTGCTGTATTTTTTGACAAGTGGAGGAATAACAACAAAACCTGCCACGGTCAATGCTGCCCCAGCAACAACTAAACCAACTTTCATACATCTACCGTTCTTTTTCTGATTTCTCATGATTTACCTCCTTCATAATAGTACTTGTAAATTTTACGAATTTTCGTTAATGCGATTTTTCTATTGTTTCTGTAGCACCAATGACTTTCCTATTAAGTCTACTGATGCAACCTTATAACCCGCTGCAAGGATTGTATTCGGCATCGTGTGTGTCGGTGACGGTGCCCAGTAAGCTGAATAATTATATGCTGACTTGCATAGAGTACATCCAATAATGCACTCAATATCTGCGAAGGATAATGTAAGTTCAGTCTTTCCACAATCTTCGAGATACTGTTTCAGTTTTGAAAATTTATCCTTTTCTACCAGCTCTTCGTCCATTTCACCGACCTGAACAAGTGCATTACTGAGTTCATCACGTTTATCGATCATCCAGGAGAAATATTCCTCCTGCTTTGATGGGTTGAACACATCAGCCTCACGCTTGTAAATGATGCGTTTTGTCTCGCTGCCTTCCCGGCTGGAATACCAGTCTAGCTTGTCACCAAAGATTTCTTCTATCTCACTCTTCTTACTTTCCAATCTTTCAAATGCATCCTTGGTATAGACATAGATAAGTAAAGTGAGGTACTTACTTCGTGTCACTGTATAGGAAAGATGATAATCTGCTCCATTCACAGGAACATCATACCAGTTCTGTGCTAACGGTTTTCTAAGTGCAATATCGTTATCTCGACCATCTGCCTTGCAGTAATCCACAAAGTTTGTCCAAAATTGAAGCTGAAGTTCACCCAGATCACCCACAGGTTTTGTCACCTGTTTTTTTCCTTTTTAGATGACTCAGCAGGTTTTTCCTTTTCTTCAGGCAGCGGGGCTGGAATTGCTCTTCCATCGTTTACCCATGTAACATATATAAGTTTATCCATCTGCTGTGAGGTAAAACTGAACTTCCATCGATTTTCCATAAACTCCAGAAGTTTTTTACTTCTTTTATAAATATTACCTGCTGTCCAGTCAATCTCCTGTGCCACTTCAATTTCGGAATGTGATCCATTCTGATATCCTCTTCGTCCTCCATTCTTGGATGTCTTCTTATCTTCAAAGCTATCATTCTGCAATGCAGAATTGATACTCTGTGAAAGAGGAAGAAGATTTCAAGAGTACCGGACAGAAACTCAATCTCTTCACTACTAAACTGGCGGAACTGATTACGCCAGTAGTATTTTGATGGAGTCTGTGGAAGGATATGTTCAATAGAAACCTTATCCTTTTCCGTCTTTGTAAACATCTCCCAGCTCACCTTATCCAGGTTATTCTTCTTGGCAAGCTGATACTCATATTCATATAAGAAGTATTTGATGGAATTCCAATAATAGAAACCGCCCTTATTGTCAAAGTGCTTTTCAATCTTTGTTATAAAGTTCGGAAGTGCATACTCGATATTAGCTTCCGTAGTATCATTGATATCATTGATTAAATCATCAATTTCCATTTCCTTAAGGTAAATGCTTCTTACAGCACGATAATACTCACTGCTTCTGAATGTGGCATTAAAGTAACCAAGACGGAAACAGATAAAGATGAATCTCTCAACCGCTGTAAACAGTTCGATTCTTTTCTCCGGCGGCAAGTCCCTTCGACCAATCACTGTCATTATTAAAGGCCTAAAGTATCCGATTCCTATACGATTCAAACGGTCAACCCATACCTTTTTCATCATCAGTAAGGTTATCGCTCTGCATTGGGAAGAAGGTATCATACCAATACTTCGCCATGTCCTTAAGGCTGTTTACATAGTTCAGAATCTCTGATGGTTCTAATTTAGAAACCTCAACGGTATCTGCTTCGCCAGGTTCGTCCTCAATATCAACATCAGGGGCATACTCACTATCCCCAGCAACTGCCGGAAATTCGCCTGATACAACAACGGTCTTCTTTTCAAAAATATTCTTTGCTGAGAACTTATTTAATAAGAAGTGGATATAATCATCACCTTTCCTTCTAGAATAGGCAAAGTAAGCTATCCAATGTGCTCTTAAAAACTCGTCATCTGAAAGAGGGGTCTTTTCATTTCTTCCAAGCTGATAATAAACTTCCTTCCACGTATCGTTTATCTGTTTACGAAGATTATCCTTATCCATCTTATCGAACTTGTCATCAGCATAAAGTGTTGTCAGATATATCAAACGGTTCTTCAGCAGTTCCAAATTCGTAAGTTTCTTACCACGATTGTTCATAGTTTCAAAAGCAACAAACACGTCATAATCATCATCGATTTCATGGAGGTTGAACATCAATCTCTGAGTTAATTTCAGATACAGTTCATTGATGCCATCCATTCCTTCGTTCTCGTAAAGAGCAACCAGGTTTTTCTAAAGAAGTTCTTTGCAAATTTAAGATTTCTTGTATAGTACGTTTCATTTATAGTTCCAGAATATGGTTCATTGAAAATTCTATACTGCAGATAATCGGAACTTGGATTATCCACCTCATAGCCGAACAGGTATGTTGTAATCTGTTTATTCGGTGGTCTGTGCTGACAGATATACTTGGAAATGACATCCTCTAATGTTTCGTATCCAAGTACAATGTCTCGGTCAGATAAGCCTTCATTTTCCTTTAAGGTTCTGGAGTACTCTACGATTTCATTTAGAAGAATGACAAAGCTGGTAAGTCTCTGCTGTCCATCAACAATGTGGCAAGGTTTAAATCCTTTCGACACCATCCACAGGTCACTACTCCATGATGTTGTCTCGGACGATTTCAGATTTTTTAGAGACAGTAAGCCCGTGTAATGATATCTACCGTCCTGCAAATTAATTAAATCATCCCAGAAATCCGCAAGTTGTGACTGCTGCCATGCGTACCCTCTCTGATAATCTGGTATTCTGAATAATCTGTTTTGAAATAACAGAGATAGTGGTTGAAGTTCATTAGCCATTATTCATACCTCCTAACATTCACTTTCGTTACTTGTTTTTATCTGTTCTCCATCCGGAAAGATAAATGACTGCTCGAATGTAACTTCCATCACATCAGCTATCTGTTTCAACTCGTCAAGAGTAACAGTATCTCGTTTCAGTTTCTTACCAAAGTTCTGTGGTGTCTGACCAAATCCTTCTGGCAAGTTCTGAAACGCTTATATTCTTTTTATTACATAATTCTTTAATCATATCAGATGTTTTTCACGTGCTGACCTCCATCCACTTAACTAATAAAGCATTTATAATTGTTTCTCAATCCAAATATCAATTCTGCTTTTTACATTATTATAGTAAGCTTCTGTCCATGATTTTGAATAAGAAACACTATAATTATCTATGTATGTACCATCATTTTTTTCCCAAATCGAAGACTCTATATTTTCCATTTTCTTTTTCTTACAAAGGAATTTTTCTAATCCGTACCATTCAACTATTTTTATTAAAAATCGTACGCAAAGTGTTCCAGCCATTTTGCAGTTCCAGCTTTAGTATAAGTATTTTTCTAATCTACAATCAGTTTTACCTTCACATTTTCTTTTCAAATCAAATAACATATGGTCTATCCGGTCATAAAACTTATTGTATCTTGACGTATTTAATCCTCCCATTTCACAAGGAAAGAAGAAAAATCGGTTTACTACGATAATTCTTAAATGTTTCTACAAAATTAGAATTAAAACCTTCATGATCCTTTATTCGTTTTACAGATAACAAAGCATCACAAGTACATTTCACACCATCGATAGTTTTATACTTGTGAGATTCCAAAGGGTATCCATCAGGGTCTTTATAAAATTCATAAAATACTTCCCAAGCTTTTTTTCGCTATCTTCGTATTTATTCAAAAATACAGTTCATTAAATCAATATCAAATTCAAAAAAACATCTCTATATGTTAGATTTTCATTTACAAATCCCATTATCATTCCCCACAATATATTTCTATATTCATTTCATCTTCATATAGCTTAGCATAAACCATTTAGTTTATAAATTCAATATTTCTACATTTTTTTCGCTTGTAAATTTTTTTATGAACATTTTTTTATGAACATATAGTATCAGAATATCTGTCCCAAAAAAACTACCTTGTATCTATAAGATTTTTTTCATAGAAAATGCAAGAAGAAATTAATCAAATACTATTCTTCTTACATTCATTACTACATCTATTGTTTTGTACTTGTTTATGAATCTTCTATTTCTTTTTAGTATTTTACCTTCTTTTTTGTTTTCCATGTCCTAGGGCCACTTACACTATATCCAAGGATAAAAATCTGCTGCAGAAGAACTTGAAAAACAATATGTCCTCTGTTGTAATACAATTCTGTACTTTATCTGAATTAAAAAGCGTCTGTCTTAATTTCTGCATTCCTGCACTTAATGATTTAGCTGATGTTTTTTCATTAACCATAGTTCCAGCAAATACAACAAATCCTTCAGTAGTCACTTTTCCTGTTGCATTAACAGAACCCGATGTAATAAATAATAACTCATCATCAACAGTAGAGCTTGATGAAACCACTTGAGCGAAAGGCTCTAACACTTAATATCCAAGGGCGTTGATAAGAACTTTCACGTTGTCAACAAACTCTTCCATAACAGCTATCTGCGACTCTTTCATAACAGTATTTTCGATATGTATTTTTTTGTAAGCACAAGATATCTTTACTGTTTCTTGCGATTTCTACAAATCGATTTTCTAGATACTTTATGAGTGCTTTTATTTAAGTCTCTACCAATAAATACAACCGCAGTATTCCAGTTATACTTTTCTTTTTCAGCTTGATAATTTCTCAAATGCTATACAAGTCTTTCCTTTACATTTTCAGCTTCACCAATATATATGGAATCAGATCCATCATCTTCTTTGCAAAAACAAAAAGTATACTCATGCCTGGGTGATATCATCACGGTCACAGGAAGAAACCTCAATGCGTGGAATCTTGATTTCTTTTCCGTTCCAATTTGATAACACAGCTATAATCAGACTATCCACCGTTCCATTCACAAGAATAATTCTATTGATTTTCTATAAGCCATTTCTAATCACCGCCATTCAATATTTTTGTATGGTCAACCTATACTCAATATTCTTGTATGGTCAACCTTGAATTTTGCTTTCATTTTAAAGGGTAATACAAAGAAATAATACGCCTATAATTTCCTGCCATTAATCCTCAATAGCTCCTTATTTCAAGCCTTTTCCACACTTTTTTACTTGTGTACCTTAGTCAACAATACTACGCTCTCAACATGTGGTGTAAAACAGAATAGATCAACTGGTACAATCTTTTTAATCTTATATCCGGTTTTCTTAAGTGGTTCAATATCTGTTACCTGCGTATATGGATTACAGGAAATATACACCACTCTATCTGGAGAAAGCTGTGCTAGTTTATGCATGAATGGTAGTGTCATTCCAGATCTTGATGGATCTAGAATTACGACATCTGGTTTTGTATTCATACGTTGAATAAACTCTGCCGCATCTGCTGCATAGAATTCTGTATTTAGCAATTTGTTATGCTTCGCATTGTTTTTTGCATCTCGTATAGCTTGTGGATTGATTTCAACTCCAATAACATGCTTTGCAGATTGAGCCGCTAGTAAAGAGATTGTTCCAATACCACAACATGCATCCAATACAACATCAGTATCTTTAATCTTCGCAAGTGATAGTGCTGTACGATAGAGCACTTCTGTTTGCTCTGGATTGACTTGATAGAATGACTTAGAAGAGATACGGAACTCTAATCCACCAATACGGTCAGTGATATATCCCGGGCCATATAATATCCTTTTTCATCTTTTCCAAGTATCATGGATGTACGTGCACGATTAAAATTCAGAATAATCGTTTTAATCTGTGGATACTTCTTAACAAGTGCATTTACAAAGTTCTTTGAACTTGGTAATCCCTTTGAACCAATCACGATATCAAGTAAAACATCATTGGTTGCTTTCGAGATACGAATATACGCATGACGTAACGTACCACTACCACTATCTTCATCGTAAGTTCTCGATACGCATAGATTCCGCTAACTTACAGATGGTTGTTAGAATCTCATTTGCGAGTGTATGTTGAATCAAGCACATCTCACTAGGTACTTTACGATGACTATTTTCTTCATACATGCCTGCATAGATTCTGTTTGTCTTTTTATCTCTAGCAAAGCTTGCATAGATTTTTATGACGATAGTGATACGGGTCTTTCATGCCAAGCACCGGTTCTACCGCTTTGGTACGGAATATCTTACGCATCTCTTCGCGTTTCATTTTTAATTGTTCTTCATATGGGACATCGATGTATGCACATCCACCACACTTCTTACTCACTGGGCAATACTTCATAATGTTACCTCTTTTAATGTATATACAACATTATCTGTTACTTTTCGTAAAACTTCATAGGACTGGTGACCATTTGAGATCAGTACACAGTCATGAATACCAAGTGCTTCCGCAACTTCTTTATCATGAACAGTGTCACCAATATACTTACATTCAGATGGTTCTACATCACTCTTTTCCATCCAAATCTTTGCCATCTCAACTTTTGAAGCCGCAAGCATATTATCAATCCCTAGAATTTCATCAAAGTATTGATCAATTCCTAATAGCTTGCACTGCTCTACTAGTTTATCGTGACGCGATGCGGATAGAATGACATTACGATATCCAAGTTCAATTGCTTTTTTTCTACCGTAGAAATAAAAATCATCCATCAAAGAGCACTCATCAAAGCGACGGTCATATTCTTGATTGAATTCAAGAGATACTTCTTCATAGCTTTCAGTATCAAAGGTATATCCAATATGGTAATAGTAGTTAATAACTGGAAACGAGAATGTATTGAGATAGTCCTGTTTTGTGACAGGATACTTCTCCATCCCCTCTTTTTTTCAGCATTTCATTTTTCGATTGATAGGCACAATTGTAAATCATCTAAAATTGTACCGTTAAAGTCCCAAATTAAAGTTTTCATGGATTGATTATATCATCTCTTTTCGATGTCCAGAAAAAGATGTCGCCATCAACAGGATTATGTATCCGCGTTTATGTCGACATCAATTTCTTGAATCTTATTTTCTGTAAATTTCCAACTACATACTTTTTGTAGGTTTTTATCATATATGATTTTGTTGAAACATGGTCACCAATTAAATCATAGATTTTATACTCAGCCACATCATAGAATGCAACACTATCGTCTTCTGTATTATTTTTTCCCTGAAAGGTTGTACTTGGACCCACACTAAAATGTGTATTATCGATTGTATAGTCTTCACTCCAATGTATATGACCTTGCATGACTAATACTGTATTCGTATTTTTTTATATGTTGGATAAACTTTTTCGGCTTGTGGTAAACATGGAATTCTGGATATTTTCTGATAGGGTGATGCATTAAGATAATTTTTCTTTTCTGGTGTCTTTAGATTTTCATCCAGCCATGAAAAATCTTCATCTGAAAAAAATTACCATTTGCATTTCCATACTCGGAATTATTTAATGCAAGAATCGTATAATTCTGTAATTGATACGTCGTATGACTTTTTGATCCAAATACTTGTTGGTAATTTTCATTATCGTGATTTCCAGGAATCGTGATGATTGGAATCTCTGGAAAGTATTTTTTTACAATACTTTCTACTATTTGATAATCATCAACACTTCCATTATCACAAATATCACCTGTCAAACAAAGGCAATCATATTTTTCCATGTTGTAAAGCATCTTGCAAGCAGAGTTCTAGGTGTTTCAATGGACTCTCTAGTTTAGCAAGTAGTCTTTCATATGCATTATCATTTGTGTAGTGTGTACGATAATGTATATCACTTAATTGCAAGATTCTCATTACTTCAGCTTCTTTCTAAGCCATCCATTTGCGATATCTAATACAAATACAGTCACAACAACTACTAATAAGATAATGCTTACTTTATCCCAGTTTCTTGCTTGGATTGCAAAGATTAATGGTGCACCAATTCCACCTGCACCTACAAGACCAAGGGTTGCGGCAGATCTTACACCGATTTCAAAGTGATTTAAAATCAAAGATGTATATGCTGGCATGACTTGTGGAAGTCTTGCAAAGAAGAAGGTTTGGATTGAATTTGCGCCTACCGAATGCATTGCTTCAATCGCATCTTCATTCATTTTCTCCATCTCTTCGGTAAATAGCTTTCCTAACATACCAATTTGATGGACACCAATCGCTAATACTCCCGCAAATGGACCAGGGCCTACCATCTTTACAAAGATAATTGCATATATTAACTCTGGGAAACTGCGCAATATATCCAAGATAATTTTTGCAGTCTTTGGTACTATCATATTTCTTGACCAAAGATTATGACTAGCCAGTAACATGAGTGGAAATGCGAAGATGGTACCAATGACGGTTCCTACAAAAGCGATCGCAATTGTCAAAATCATCAGTGAGAATACATCTTCCCCACTACCATCAAAGAAATATGACCAATCAGGTTTTAATAATCCTCTGACTGTATCTATTACCATGGATGGTGAAAAGTTATTCAGTGCTGAATAATCCAGGCCATAACCTGATAAGAAAATCAATACTAGAATTCCTAGTAGTATCCATATCGTTGAATACTTTCGAAGAGTCATCATCATACGCACTTCCTCCTTGCGTATTCACTGATTGTATCTACTAGAATAACCAATATCAAAATCATTAGGATAATGATAGATACACGATCATACTTAAATAATGCTAATGAAGTATTTAAAATAATACCAATTCCACCTGCTCCAACATATCCTAATACTGTTGAAGACCGTATATTAATTTCTAATGCATAAAAAAAGTATAACTAATTACAGCTGGTAATATTTGTACTAAAACTGCCCATACTGCAACCTTAAACTTATTGGCTCCAACAGACTCAGCGGATTCAACAGGTAGTGTATCAATCGTTTCAATCGATTCATATAGTAACTGTGATACCAAGCCAAAGGTAAAGATGGTTAAGGTAATTACACCTGTAACTTCACCAATACCAACAATCGATACTAAGATAGCTGCTAAAAGTGTATTTGGAATCGTACGAATAATATTCATCACAAAACGAATACAACCTGTTAGAACAGTATTCTTAGTAATGAGTGTAGTCGCAAGAAATGAGAATGGAATCGCTAAAAGTACACCCTAATAAAAGTACTTAATACAGACATTTGAATCGTTTTTGATAATCGGTGTTATCAGTGATGGAAGATATGACCAATCTGGATGAAGTAGTTTCTGTAGGAATAGTTGCATTTGTTTTGTATTTGAAAGCACTTCCGAAAGATTTGCATTTGTAATACGTATGCATGCATATAAGCATATTGCCAATACTGCAAATGTTCCTACATGTTTATACCATTGATAATGAACTGTATCTTTTAAGCTTCATCTTGAACTTCCTCTTCAAGATTTGAGATACCTTTATAGATATAATTTAACTTTTCATCTGTAAGTTCTTCAGAGTACCTTTCAAACACTAACTTACCATCTTGTAACGCAATAATCTTTGTTGCAAATACTTTTGCGAGTTCTACTGAGTGAATATTTACAATAACTGTAATACCTAGTTGTTCGTTAATATTCTTTAAATCAGATAGAATCTTTTTAGATGTTACAGGGTCCAAGGAAGCGACAGGTTCATCCGCTAAGATGATGGTCGCTTCTTGAAAGAGTGTTCTAGCAATTGATACTCTTTGTTGTTGTCCACCTGATAATTCATCACAACGACTATGCAGTTTATTCTCTAATCCTACCTTGGCTAAAAACTTCATTACATAACTGATAATCTTTATTAGAGAATAATCCTAATGTACTTTTAAGCGTACTATAAGTTCCTAGTTTTCCAGATAGTACATTCTTCTGTACTGTATTCCTTTTCACCAAGTTAAAAGACTGAGATATCAAACCAATTTGTGTTCGAATCTTTTTCAATTCTTTCTTATTGGCTTTTGTGATTGATTTACCATCTATCAAGATTTCACCATCAGTGATTTCGTTAAGACGATTGATTGAACGTAATAATGTTGATTTACCTGCACCAGAAAGACTAATAATCGCAACGAATTCAGCATCTTGAATTGTGAGATTTACATGATCTAGTGCATGTACTCCATTTTTATATTTTTTTGAGACATTTCTTAATTCAATCATCTCTTATTGTGCTGCCTTTTTCGATATAGTTAGACATTGTGTCATATGCCTTTTCATCTGCTTCTACATAACCAGTATGATTCCATAATGACATTGCATCTTTTGCGGCCTCATCTTGATTCATATTTAAGAATACTTCTTTAATCTTTTGTTGTAGTTTTTCATCCATTGTTGGTAATACCGCAATCGCATCATTTGGAATATCACCCTTTGTCAAATATAGAACTTTCAAATCTTTTGAATAGATCATTTGTTCCTTCAAACTTCTTTTGGAAAAACAAAACGTGCACCTTCAAATACAAATGCTGCATCAACTTGACCATTTAAAACTGCCGTAATTTCAGATGGAATATCATTAACTGTTACGATTGTACAATCAGTCGTTGGATTAATACCCGCATCCTTCATTTCTGCTACAGGATAAATATAACCGGAAGCAGAGTTAGGACTTAGTGTCGCAATCTTTCACCCTTTAAATCTTCTAAAGATTGAATATTTGAATCAGCTCTAACAATCACTTCTCCTTTGAATGAGTTAGTTGAAGAACCTTCAATTGGCAATTCTGTTTTTTTGATCATAATCGACCAACTTGGAAGATAAGAGAGCCTTCGCTGCACCTTGATTTTTTTGCCTGTACATAGGCAGCTGGTGGCATAATACCCTAAATCAACTTTACCAGATGCCATTGCTTCAACAATTGTTGAATAGTCAGTTGCGAGTGTTACTTCAACCTTACGTCCAAGCTTTTCTTCTAGATACTCCGCGAATGGTTTTGTCTTTGCTTCCATGGAACCATCGTTATTTGTTGGAACAAACTGTACAACAAGTGGTTTCTCTTCACTTGTAGAAGAAGTTTCTTTTTGTCCCTGTTGCGCCACAACCAGCAAGTAATGCCATGCAAAGAGAAAGTACTGCAGATACAAATATTTTTTTCATATTCTTTCTATCTCCTTATTCGAGCTCCTTATACAATCATTCTAAACGAATATTAAAAAAATTGTCTTTGCAGAAAGTGACATATGTCATATACAATAAGTTCATGGAATGGATAGAAAATAGATATTTACTTACAGAATTTTTTAAAAAAACCAAGTTCTCACAATATTTCGGATTCCCTGTTAAAGACATTATAAAACTATGTCGTTTCCACAGAGGAGAACAAATCATCGAATCTGATATCATCTCCGACTTTATCTATTTTCTATTGGATGGTGAAGTAAAGTTTTTGGTAACAAGCGATAGTGGAAAAATCATATATCTCGGTGGTTCTAAAGAGTTTACTGTACTAGGTGAAGTTTCCTCTCTTTGGAAAATGAAACCAATGACCAGCGTTGTTGCCTCATCAGACTGTCTTTGTTTTTGCATTTCACTTGATACATATCGTAATCGTCTTTTTGGATGATAATACATTTTTACGTTACATCAGTAAGACCATAGCCTACCGTCTAACCAAAAAGAGATGACGATGTAATCGTTGATAAGACAGAGACAGCATATACAAAAAAATGTGTACTTTGATTATACAAAACTCACAAGACACATTGTTTACTCTAGATTTACAAGAATGTGCACGTACACTATCCATCAGCTATCGCCAAGTTATTCGTGTCATGAATCGTTTACTCCAAGAAAAACTCATTAAAAAAAGTGAAAAAGAAATATTACATTTTTGAACTATAGCGCATTATACGCAAATACGAATGAAAACTATTTCTTCTATGAATAGACATATCAATCACTCCATAAAAAGTCAGACAATTCGTCTGACTTTTCATGATTAACGTAATTTCTTTCTGATGACTTGTGCCGCTATTGCTACTACAATGACTGCTCCAACAAGTAATACAACTGACTGTGGTGTTGTCTTAGGCTTTGTTTCTGTCTCAGTTGTAGCTTCTGTACCTTCAGATACTGTATACGTAACGTGAGTTGCCTTTGTAGTAAATACATACTTATCATCCTTTACTTCAGCTGTAATTTCATTTGTACCATCTGTAAATGTAGGCTTGCCATTGAAAGCTGCTGTAGGAATAGAATATGTTAAGTCTTGTTTTTACTTCCTCAACTGATTTCCATAGTGGTCTACAATATTGAGTTCACCAGACATCATATCTTCGCCAGGTGTAACGCTTAACTTCATTCCAATTTCTGCACTATCCTTAGGTACTAAAACTTCTGATCCTGAAAAAGCTGCTCTTGCACGCTTACCAAAGAACTTAATTGTATAGTCGTTTTCTTTGATATACTTTTGGAACTTCTCAAGAATCTCCGCATGGATTTCCTTCATTGTCTCAAATGCCTTTGTCGCATCTTCATGGTTTTTAGCTGTTGCTTCATCTGCTGTTAACATTGTTGTAACAGCGTTCTTGATCTCTTCACTTTCGAGTGCTTCAATCTTCTTAGTAGCGATTGGTTGAATTCATCACGATTGTATTCAATCATGAATAAAGTATCCATTGCTAACCAATATACGGAATCTTCATTGAATTCATTGTTTTTCATTCTGTGCCTGCGCAATACCAGAATTCTGATTTGGATAGTATGCCACAAATGGTGAAGTTAATGGAGAACCTAGTGCTAACCACATTGTTCCCTGGATATTCTTCCGTTGCATTTGCAGGAAGATGATAGATATGTGCTTCCATCGTATTACGGTTACCAATTGGATAAAGGTTTCACGACCCTAAATCGTCAGCTACTTGGTTGATAGTTTCCAAACGATTACGTGTAAATGCCATTGCATCTGCTAATGTAATCTTCTTTGAAGTTGTTTGTAAGAATGGATATACATCACCTTCAAACTTCGCATCAGGATTAAACTGCTTAATACCTGAACATACACGTGATTCAGTACTTTCTGATAGTTCAGGTAATGCATAAGAAGAATATAAATCGATCGTACGAGTTAATTCATCTCCCTTGAATGTCTTAGCTTCTGTTGCGACTTTGAAGATATCCTTGGAATAGATATAATTTCCATCTTCTGAAATATTATAGTTTTCCTTTTCTTCCCCTACGGTTAATCTACATTCATTCAACCAGAATGAGTTAGGGAATACGGAATACTTATCACGTGGATAACGCATAGCCACAAACTGGTGACCGGTATAGATTTCCATATACCAAAGTTCATTATGATCTGCTACGACTAGACCATTGCCTTCTCCTGCACCCTTTGTTGCGACTTCTTGTGCGATAAATTCAACTGCTTGTCTTGCATTGTCACAACTGCCTAATACTGCTGTTGTAATAATAGCTTCTGTAATACCAATTGGCTTTGTTGTATCTGTGCCATCCATGTAAGGATCTACACCTAATACATTTTTCATTTTGCACTTGCGGAAACCGTCATATCCGCAATTAAGCCCTTTTCATTAAATCCTGTTTCGTCAAAATTACCATATTCTGGTGTTGTATCGCTGACGGACGTATAGCGATAAGAATCATGTGCAAACGTAAAAGGAATACCCCTTATCTGGATCTACAGAAACGTCCTTGATAGTTTCACCAGCTTTATGCTCTCCTGCTTGGTGGACTTTATACACCTTATTATGATTGACTTCTAAGTCTTCTGTGCGTCCAAAAAAATTGTACTACCGTCCTCTGTTAAATCGCCACCGATAATGACACTCGGTACATGCATACGCTGAAATGATGCTGGATGAGGCTACTAAAATAGCTATTGATGCGCTAAATAGCCTTGAAATACATTTTTTCATTTTATTATTCCTCCAATGATTGTATGAACAAAGTGTAAGAAGATTGAATTCCTCCCTTCTTGTAATCTTCTTCTTGGTAATTTCATTATAGGAAATCCTGCTGCAGAAATGTGGAAATATGCTTTCGTCTTTCTTGTATATTCTCGTATTAAAAAAGTTACTCCCTTTTGGAAGTAACTTAGGCTTTCTTAACTTGTTCTAACCAGAGCTCAGCACTGGCATCCGATGGCATACGCCAATCCCCTCTTGGAGAAAGTGTAACCGAGCCAACCTTTGGACCATCTGGTAAGCAACTACGTTTGAATTGCTGGCTGAAGAAACGCTTGAAGAATCGTAACATTGCCTCACGCATATTTTCTTTTTCTAACTCTGGATACGCTGTTAATGCTAGAACCATAATCTTTTCTGGTGAATAGCCATAGCGTAATACATAGTATAAGAAGAAGTCATTTAGATCGTATTTACCTATCTTATCTTCAGTCTTCTGCGCAATCTTACCATTTTCATCATGTGGTGTTAGTTCTGGTGAGATTGGTGTATCACAAATCTTTAAGAGTACCTCTTTGAGATCTTCTTGATTACAAATATATGCATAAGTTCTACAAATGTACTGTACTAGTGTCTTTGGTACAGATGCGTTTACTGCATACATGGACATATGATCACCATTGTATGTACACCATCCGAGTGCTAGTTCAGAAAGATCTCCTGTTCCAACTACAAGTCCATTTGCCATGTTCGCTGCATCCATCAAGATGTACGTACGCATACGGGCTTGTGCATTTTCATAAGTTGTATCACCTTCGCCTTGATAACTACCAGGATGACCAATCTGCTTCAAATGAGCCTGTACACCCTCTTCAATCGCAACTTCATGCATCTCTACATCTAATGCGCGCATTAAATTTAAGGCATTGTTATATGTGTATGAAGTTGTATTCCCATGGCTTGGTAAGGTATAGCCGATAATATGAATATCAGGTACTAATTTTTCTTGCTTGATGACATACAAGTAATGCAAGTGTACTATCCAAACCACCTGAGATACCAACCACAAGATTTTTAATTCCTGTGGAACGAACACGTGTTGCTAGACCGTTTGCTTGAATCTCTAAAATCTTCATACAACGACGACCACGTTCTTCATCATCAACTGGCACAAATGGATTACGATTCACAGCATAGTCTTCTTTGCGTAATGCATCAACTAGTTCATCTACTGTAATGTCATCTTGATTACAAATTGGTTTGATAGAAACATCTACATATACATAGTCATCATGGTTTTCTTCTAAATCAAATGTTGTCTGGTGACGACGATTCTTTTCAATGGACTCTAAATCAATCACAACAGTTTCAACTTTCGTATCTTCTGGGAAGATGGAATCTTTTAACAAACGTCCATTGCATGCAATCATGCTATGACCAGAGAAGACAAGGTCTGTACTGCTTTCATCCGTTGCACTAGATACATATAAATAAGCACAATAACAACTAGCACTCTGTTGTAATACCATCGTACGACGATAGTCTTGCTTACCAATGATTTCATCAGAAGCAGATAGATTCGCGATAATATTTGCACCCGCAAGACATGCATGCGTACTTGGCTTATCAGGTACCCATAAATCTTCACAGATATCTAGACCTACAATAGCTCCACTACGGCTATCACATGCTAGTACGTTTCTACCAAATGGGATAAACTCATCACCTAATTGAATCATTTGGCTAACGATATTCTTACCACTTGTAAACCATCTACTTTCATAGAACTCGCTATATGTCGGAAGATTGATCTTTGGCACAATACCCACAATCACACCTTCTGAAATGTATACAGCACAGTTATATAAATGGTTTTCAAAACGTAACGGTGCACCAACCACAACTGTTAGTCCCTCTAGTTTATTTGACGCATTCGCAATCTTGAATAGTCCATCTTCTACTGCATCTAATAATGTAAACTGTCCAAATAAATCGCCGCAAGTATATCCAGTCAAACATAATTCTGGATATACTAAGAATCCTGCATCCGCATTTTCATTCATTGTTTGGATGATTTGTGCAACGTTATATGTGACATTTGCCACTTTCATCCTTGGTACGACTGTACCGACTTTTATCATTCTATTTTTCATGATTATCCTCGCTGAAAAGGTAACTACTTAAACCATGTAATTCTTTTGGTAATGTATCCTGTAGTATTTGTATCGCATCTTTTGCGATGAGAAACTGCTTACGTACTTCGCTAGAAGAAATATGATGATATTCCTTTGGTGTATGTACAATTTCAATGTATTGAGAAAGACTTGATAGATATGAATCACTTACAATCATCTTTTCGCAATCATCGTCATATCTTGCCATACAGACAATGCCAAATTCCTTCGCAATCTCTTCTACATGTTTCCAACCCGTTTTTAGTTCTGGTAACTTATCAGAGCCAAACAATAACTTGCATGCATATCCCTGCTCTTTTAGATAACAGAGCGTTTGATATGTACGTGGTTGATTTTCTTCCTTTAACTCATAGTCACTGACCATTAGCTTTGGATGTGCTTTTACAGATGCTTTCTAGCATCGCTAATCGCTCTGTATCATGAAAAGGCAAAGTTCTTTGCTTGATCATGTTCGATATAGCTCATCTTACTAGGCATAAAGATAACTTTCGTAGCACCTGTCTTTTTCACAAGCATATTCTGCTAGTTCGATATGAGCTTTTGTTGGTGGATTAAAGGCTCCCGCAAATAACAGATAACTCAAATGATGCCTCCGTGGAGTTTCTCATATAACTCCTCTCTGAGTTTCGCTACAGCAGGTGTTAAGTCTACATAATGCTTATGTGGCATCTCTGTACGTAATTCAGATTCCCAAACACGATACTGTAGTTGTTCCTTAACATATTCCTTCTTTGCACGAATGTCTGGTAAATCTAAAACAATTTCACCATTTAACATATGTGGAATTAAAATCTTCTCTACGTGACTTGGAATTATTGTCTTACGTCTTTCAAAGGCATCTGGATCAAGGTTAACAACTTCAACAGGCTTACCATTTTCAATTACTTCTGTATCAAGGGAGATAATGTCGCACTGTCCCTTTCCTTCTTCATCAAATACACGCCAAGCCATTAGTTTGCCTGGAATAATTGCCTTACTAGATGAATCAGAACACTTCATCTTTGGTGTATAGCTACCATCCTTCTCTTTGACAGCGACGAGCTTATATACACCACCAAAGACAGGGTCTGTCGCAGCAGTAATGAGTTTTTCACCGACGCCATAGAAGTCAAACTTTGCATGTTCATAGAGTTCCATGTTTGCCATCTTCTTTTCATCTAAGGAGTTAGATGCGACAAGCTTGATATATGACTTACCTGCTTCATCCAAAGCACGACGTAGACGCTTATAACCACGAGCTAAGTCACCTGAGTCAATACGCGCACTCTTAACACGCTTATTTGGATCATTTGGATACTTCGCAATCAACTCATCATCTAATTGAATTAAATGAGGAAGTCCTGAATCAAAGATACTATAAGTATCTAGTAACAATGATACATTTTCAGGATAAGTTTCCGCATATGCACGGAAAGCATCCATCTCGGTTGGGAAAAATTCGATATAACTATGCGCAACTGTACCAACAGCCTTCACATCTGGGCCATACTTCATTTCTGCAAGACAGTTCGCAGTACCGATACAGCCACCTAAGATGGCCGCATAGGCGCCATCATTACCTGCAGACATACCCTGTGCACGACGTGTTCCAAATTCCATGACATTTCTTGGTGTCTTATTACTTAGTCCAGTAATACGAGTTGCTTTTGTGGCAATCAAGGAATGGAAGTTCATTGTCTGTAATAGATAGGTTTCAATTAGGACTGCACCTACCATGTCACATTCAATACGTACCATTGGTACCTGAGGATAACATACAGTACCTTCACGCAACATGTACACATCACCCTTCCACTGATAGTGACGTAGATATTCACAGAATTCTGGACTCATACCCTTGGTTAATAACCACTGAATATCAAAGTCTGTAAAGTGATAGTTCTTTAAGAAACGTAATAACTTCTGTTGACCACAGCTAATTGCGTATCCACCATCATCTGGATTATCTCTAAAGAACATGTTAAATACCATGATTGTATCTTTGTATCCATGCATGAATAGTGAGTTTGCCATGGAGAATTCATAGAAGTCTGTGACCATCGCTGGATTATCATAATCTTCATCTGGGATATATGGGTCTACTTGAATGTTGTTCATATTATTTCCTCATTTTTCTATTTCAATCTGACAGGAAGACATTACATCGAGTGCTTCCTTTTGTTTCTCTATTGTTGTCGCAGCACATGCTTGCGGTAAGACTGTAATCTTTGTATTTGGCAAATGTGTACGTAATAGTAATGCATTTGTCACAACACAAATATCTGTACAGATACCAATTAATACAATTTCTTCTGGAGCTAGCTTCTGTAGTTCAACTGCTAGATTGAGTGATCCAAAGGTATCCTTCTCAAATATTTTAGCATTACGTTTATGCAGTGCTTCTTCGATACTCTTTGGAAATCTCCAACCCTCTGTACCTTTGATACAGTGTACAACCGGTAAGTATTTACCTTCCAGGGTGTTTAGATAATTTGTATCATGTGTATCCTGTGTTGCAAATACCATATCATATTTAGGTGAGTTGATTTCATCAACCATCTTTGCAAGAGCTGCTTCTGCCTCTTTTGTCCCAAGAGAGCCTGATACAAAATCATTTTGAATATCAATTGCAATAAGTGCTTTCATTATAACGTCTCCTTTACAAATGGTAATAATGGATTAAAGCTATAGGTCGCGACTTTTCTACCGTTTACAATCGTTGTATTACCTGTAGCTACTAACATCTTTTTAATATCTCGCCTAAAGTTACCTGTATCAACTGGGTGATTGACGATAGCCTCATAGACTTCTTGAATTTCACGTAGTGTACATTCCTTCGGTAACAGGTTAAACATGATACCTGTAGAAGCTGCACGATTACGCACAACATCAATTGCCATATTAATCGCTTTGATGTGATCAGCTGCTAGTTTCGCATTTGAACTTTCTAATAACTTAGATCTTGTCTGTACGTAGTTATCACAAGCAGTATCATAAATATCATAGCGGATATGAATTCCTTTTTCTTCATCATCTAACATAAGTATACTCTTACGTTCATGACCATCCGTTGTTGTAGTAATCTTTTGAATGGTAAACCAACCTGTATCCATTGCATCATCACCAGCAGATGTCATTTTAATATTTTCAGCTGGTGTCATAGACAAATAAACTGTCGTAATCACACGTGTACGTGGATCACGGTCCGCATTTCCAAATGTATATAATTGTCTAAAGTACGTAGAATCAAAAAGATTGGTTTCCTCTTCTAATTCTCGTTTCATTGCGGTATCCAAATCTTCATCAAAGTTCACAAAACCACCAGGCATAGCCCAATCATGAATAAATGGATGATCCTTACGTTTGACTAATAACACCTTTAACTTCCCTTTAATACTGTTAATAAAATCATATCAACAGTATTACTCTACTTTCGATATTTCGTCTCATCATAGCGAGCAAGGAATTCCTTTAGTGTTTCACCACGTTCATTTTTTTCTTCCATGGCTTCTCCTTATAGTCATTTTGACTATATATATTATAATCTACTTTTCTTGTTTGTCAAAAAAAGTGATTGCTTGATTACAATCACTTCTTCATACGCTTATATTTATTGCCAACTTTTTTTCCTTCATAAAAGCTAGTACATCTGCTTTTTTTGTTCAAACTCATACTCTACAAGTTCTACATTTGTGCTTTCTTTCTTTGAAGATGATGTTAAATATAAATTAAAGAACTTCTTATCATCCTTATAATCATAACCACTGAGTTCCTTCCATGCATGGAATTTACCATTGGTTACATAACCCTCTTCTCCAATACCATCTTTTACTAACCAATACGCAACAATCGCAACAATGATAACGATAACACGTAAGATATCAAAAACAGTAATCGTATTACCAATCAAAGAAACTAACGTTAAACCTACAATTACGATGAGAGTGATCTTCGTCGCATCCCATTGTCTTCCTGCATACTTAATCTTTCCCTTTGTATTGGCTAAACGATAAAACATCAAACCTGCAAATGCGCCGAATGCTAATGTAACTAATAAGTTTCCGTAGAATAATGGCTGATTCATTTTCATTTCCTCACATACTAATAACAATTTTTCATTATACCATAGCAAATCTGAATAAGCACATCATCAAATTCTTTTGATATTTCATATATTCAGTATTACTTGCTAATCTTCTTTGAACAAACTAAAATACATCTATGACAAAAAAGATATTAAACTCTTTGCAACAGACTTAGATGGAACATTATTTGCTCGCCCTGCGCACTTAACGCAATACGCAACAGAGACGTTACGTATGCTAAGAGCGCAAGACACACGTGTTGCAATCTGTACTGGTAGTCATTACGAACGTATTCTGAATGGCTTTCCAAAATGATATCTATGACTATATCATTTTCCAACAATAGTACAAGACATTTACTTTGTAAAAGAGAATGAACATATCACTCTTCCAGTATTAACAAAAGAAGAGATTCATGGTCTACTTCCACTTGCGGAAAAGTACCCTGTTATCTTAATGGCATCGACGGATAAAGATTTTCTTACAACTGGTTCAAAAAAGAACTATATTGCATTAACTATATTCCGTCTATGCATGCAAGTGCGTGACTTGATTCAACATCGTCACATTCAAAAAGCAGATATCGATTTCAATTTTGAAAACCTTGAAAATAAATACATTATCAAGATTTGTTTCTCAGGTACTGCAGGTACGCTCAAAACACTTGCCAAAGAGATTCCTACGGATAAGTACTCAGTATTTTTGTCAATCCAAACTGGTTAGAGGTTCAACCACATGGGATTGATAAAGGTAATGGTCTTCGTATGATTATGGAACGTGAGAATATCTTACCCGAACAAGTCTGTGCAATTGGTGATGGTGAAAATGATTTAGCCATGCTAGAGGTTGCGGGTGTAAAGGTTGCAATGGGCAATGCAATGCCATGTCTAAAAAGAAATTGCGACTGACCACGCAGACCACTACTTCCAAGAAGGTTGTGCCAAGTGGATACGCAAAAATTTACTGTAAAGACTATTTCTCTTTCAAATAAACAGGAGTAAACTAAAATTATGAATACATTAGAAAACGATATTACAGAAGCCATCTTCGCAGCCGAAGATGCACTACAACACTTGTATCAAGCAAAAATTCCTCAAGAAAAGCAAGAAACTGGGGTTTTATTTGATATCTTTGCAGGTGGTTTCATCACCTCTATCATCAAGCACAATCATATCGAAAAACGCACAGGAAGAAATCAGATATGCAAAGGTTGCTTTAGAAAATCTAACCCGTGAATTACAAGATGTAGGAGATTATATTACAGTTGATATTGAGATTGATACTTTTGCAAAAGTTACAGATTATCTTCTTGATAACTTCGTCTCAGACATCTATGTTCAATCCAAAAATCAACAATGCTAGCCAGCAGGTTGATGACGCAATCTATGAAACAGAAAAGATTCTAAACGTACTAAAAAAATGCACAATAATGTATTTTTACTTTAGTCGATTTATAAATTTGATACTCTCTTCATAAATTTGTTGATATGCAATATTATGAACATAATGAGAACAATCCAAAAACTGACATTCGCTATTCTGTTTGTTCGCTAAATAACTAAACCCCAAAGCTCCTCCACTCTTCTCTTGGATTGCATAATATTAACTGAACAGGAGTGATATATAGACACGAGAAAACAGATATTAAAGAAATACAGACAGAAGAACAAGCACAACACCAAAAAGCCTGATGGCATTCTTACAAAGAAGATAAATGGAAAAACCTTTGTAACAGAGATATATTTTTGATAAAAAGAGCAAGGAAACATTTCAAGATAAACTGTTTAAGGTAATACAATCTAAGGAGAATAGTAGCGAGTAAGTGGGAAATCTGGCAGTGGAAAAAATGCCTTGAAAATGGTATAAAATTACTTAATAATTAGAGAAATAAATTAGACTTTTGTTAAGGAGTGAATATGGATTTTAATAAGATGATTCCCGAGTTATCGGTTTTCGATATTGAACAGACCAAAAGATTTTTATAATGACTTAGGATTTAAGATTGAATACGAACGTCCTGAAGAAAAATTCGTTTTCATGTCTTTTCAAGATAGTCAATTTATGTTTGAACAAATTCATGACAATGGTTGGAATATAGGCGAGCTAATATATCCTTTGGGAAGAGGAATTAATTTTTCAATAGCCGTTGATGATATTGAAGGGCTGTATAAATTAGTGAAAACTTTAAATTTAGAAATATACAGAGAACTAAACAGAAGCATATATCAAGTTAATGGTACAGAAGAAACGCAAACCGAGTTCTTAATACAAGATCCCAATGGGTATTTATTAAGATTTACAAATTGATAAATTTACCTTTATCGAAGTAGAAAAATTAAATAAAAGTAATTAGCGTAGCAACTAAAAACAGTAAATCAAATTTGGTTTACTGCTTTTTTTACTTTAATTGATTTATAAATTTGATACTCTCTTCATAAATCTGTTTGTATAGAATATTATGAACATAATGAGAACAATCCAAAAACTGATATTCACCATTCTGTTTTGTTCGCTAGATAACCAACCCCAAAGCTCCTCCACTCTTCTTTTTGAATAACCAGTACCATCTCCATTTGAGATAAAGAATAGCATGGGCACATTAGTCGTATCTACTTCTTCTAATTTCTTGGCGTTTGCTTTAATAGTTTTCGCTTCATTTATCATAGAAGTTGTGGCCGTTCTTCGATAGAAGATTACTTTATATAATTCTTTTTTTCCTCCTCTGTTAAGCTTCCATCTTTGATTGCCGAAGAGGAATCCACTAGATATGGAAGAAATCTAGTAAGTCCTATATCCGCTCCAAACTTTGCTGCACTTAACAAGAACATATTTATTTTTGTGTTTTGATATGCTGCAGGGACAGATAGATCCAATCCAACAATTCCTTTTATTTCATCTGGATATTTGTTTGCCCAATAGAGTGCTTCAATCCCTGACATAGAATGTGGAAATAAAATGTATTTATGATTTGTCACTCCTGCTTGATTCAGTGATTCTCTAGTTTCAAATAAGATTGTATCAATGTCTCTACTTATATCGCTAATATCACTAAAGCCATAACCAGCTTTTTCAACAACCGCTATTTGATAGTCTATTTCAAATAGCGCATATAAAGTTTTAAAATCTAGAGTTGGTGAACATGTCCCTGCTCCAGACATAAAACACCAGCGTAAAATCACTATTAGGATTACCAGATAAATAAACATTCAGATGATGCCCATTAACTTCAACAATCTTCCCGTTTGTCTTAAATAAGGCATCCTCATTTTTCAGTTTTATTTTTATGATTCACAAAAACTGATGAATACTATTAATCCTATTACAACTACAATGATACTAATCAGTTTAATCAATTTTTCATACTAAAGCTCCCTAAAAGTCATCTTATAAGCTTATAGCTTGTCTGACACTGTACCTTAACTAATAGCTATTATACATATTTCTTATCATTGTCAAATATATACCAATATAAATTGATTCTAGAAATAAACTGTACATATATACTCTACATCAAAAAAAGATAATTCCTTAGAAAAGAACTCAATGGTATTATCTTTTATCAAAGCTATCACAATGGAATTTTTATTACATATGCCTTTCACCTATTACAGTCTCTTTATTTGAGGAGACTTTAATAATCGTATCTACATACATTTTTTTAGTTTATTATTATGATCAATAAAAAAATAACAATCTTTAAATAAGTGGATAAATTATCTAAAATTATGTCGATTAAATTTTCATCCAATGAAGAAGTGATTTCATCAAATACATAAATTGGAGCATCTTTATATAATGCCCTTGCAAGTAGTATTCTCTTACATTGACCACCAGATAATTTATTTCCATTTACCCCAATCTTTTTATCACCATATTCAGCGATTAATTCCTCTAGGCAACATATATGTAATATTTTTATTATACTTTTCATTTACATATTCATCGCCAAATAGAATATTTTCTTTAATTGGCAAGTTAAATATATACCCATCCTGTTCAAGATAGGAAATATATGGAATATACGATAATTCGACATCATTGCTATAAAAATCGAATTGTTCCTGATAGTGGTTTATAAAAATCCCGTAAGGATTTTTGCGAGTGTCGACTTTCCAATGCCACTATTACCAAAAAAACTAATACTTTTTTTCTTTTTGGTTTTACACTAAAGTTAAATAACATTTTAATATCTGATTTTTGGGTATTTGAATGTAACATTATCAACCACAATCTTATTAATTCTCTCTTCATAATGATAACTTGGTTTATATTCTCTCATTTTAAATAATGCATCAATTCGAGACATTGACTCTTTTACCTTAATCATCTGAGCTTGAATATTTACTAGCTGCAATAATGGATCAACAAGCATATTGTTATACATTAAAAATTGCTACCATAATACCAAAAGTTATCATTCCTTTAATCAAGAAAAATAGAAGTTACCAATAGAATTAGACCAATCGTAATCATAAATAAGCAGGAAAGAACACCCTCCGATAATGATTCTAATTGTGCCTGCTTAATATCGCTTGTTTTCAATTTATTTGATGAATCTTCTATAACGTGGTTAAAATATGTTTCTTTTTAAAACTTCGAATAGACTTTATCCCAAAAAATTATTTGACTAAAAATTATTGAAAAAGCATTTTACTATTTTCTCTTTTTGTTAGAGACATAAACCTCCATTTTACTTTTGCAACTTTTTTTAGAAACTAACGCAGTTAATAGACAGAGTGGAAATAAGATTAATGTTAACATCCAATTTATTCTCAGCATATAGATGAGAGCCATACTAAAAAGTGAAAATAGAAATAAATAGATTGTTTACTGGAACAAGATAATTTTTCAGCAATAATAGTTGAATCTTCCACTGCGATATTGGTAAACTCAATAGTACTTATTTTTGTCTATTTCAGAAATATCTACAACAGTTAACTTTTTATAAACTTGTAATTGTAACTCAGCGCCAATCTCTAGATTCTTTTTTTAGCTTGATAAGAACAAAATGCAAATAAACCATTTCCTATTATTTGCATTACCAAATAAAGAAAATGACAAAATTAAAAATTATTGGTAATCTATCCAAATTAAATGATGATGCATTATCAACAATTTTTTTCCATTACTAAAATTGGTGACATAGCAAATAAGCTCGCCAGAAATGCTAAAAATCACCATTCTTATTAACATTAATTTTTTTCTTTAATAGAGATAAATACCTCATATAATCCCCTTTTTTTAAATCAGCAATTTTTCAGTTGAAATCTGCTTGTAATATTGTTGTAATAATATCCCATCCGGTATGTTTTTCTACTTTTTTTATTAATAGAAAAGTTTTCCATGAATATACTTACCAAATCAAATATTTTCATAATGTTCTAATGATACCTTTACAGCACACAATAATTCAAATTCTAATTTCAATATATAATCTAAATCTTTATTTCACAAACTTTTTCTTTATTGTCACACAATTATTTAGATGAATCAATATTACATCTACATTTATATACCTATCAAATAATCATTGTCTCTTTCGTAGATAATATTGCTCATTTATAGTAATTTTTATATTCAAAACTTCTAATTTATAGCTTTGGTACTTTCTGATAAATTTTTTAAAAACTATGTAAAACAGTTGGACTATACCATAATTTTTATGGCACTATAAAATCAGTCGGGGTTGGGGCGACCCTATAAAATTACTCGGGGTCAAATTTTGACCTCTTTTTTTACAACTCGGGGATACCCTATAAAATCTCACGGGGTATGCCATTTATAATAAAAACTCCTATGCTAAAATTCAGTCTTGCAAGTGATTGAAATTAAACATAGGAGGTGCCAAATAGTTTATAAATGATTTTATCATATCCACACTTAATGTTAGTGACGATATGATTTTTTCAATTGATACACATAAATCATCTGACAAATTACACATCTTAATAAAACTGAATGATACTCACCCTACCTGTCCCTGTTGTGGAGGTAATACAAAAATAAAGGACTATTCTTCGTATAGCTATAACCACCTTGACGTTGCAGGGATTCCATCCATCATAGATTGGAAAAGAAGACGCTATGTCTGTAAAGAATGTGGGAAGTCCTTCTCTGAGCCAAGTCCATTTGGCCCAGAGAACTTCCATCAGTCATACGCAGTACTCAATGCGATTGCCTTGGATCTACACAACATTCGTATGACATACAAGGATATTGCACATAAATACCATGTATCCAATACGATTATACAATTATACGCAGATAGTTTCATCCGAGCACCTAGATTAACACTTCCTGAGAACCTTGGCATCGATGAGATATCTTCTTCTATGGCAAAATATGGTGGTTCATACTTATGTGTATTCGTAGATAACAATCACAGGACATTAAACGAGATACTGCCAAATCGTTCAAAAGTGACACTATCGAAACACTTTGAAATGATTCCACAATCGGAGAGAGACAAGGTAAAGTATGTGACGATTGATATGTGGGAACCTTATAGAGATGTGTGTAAAAAGTACCTAAGACATTGCGAAATAGCAGTAGACCCTTTCCATGTTATCAAACACCTTACAGAGTGCTTTACACGCATGCGTGTAGGAATCATGAATCAGTGTGTCTACGACAGTCCTAGTTACTATTTGTTGAAGACCGCATAAGTTATTAGAAACTGATTCATTCGACCTCGATAACGAGCCAAGATACAACTCAAAATTTCGTCAGAAGATGAATTACAGGGACCTTTTCAACATGTTGTTGGAGATAAGTCCTGATTTAAAGCTTGCGTATGAATTAAAGGAACTATATAGAGACTTCAATAAACGCTGCTCTTTTGAAGAAGCGGGTGCACAACTTGATTATCTGATCGAACTATTTGAACACTCTAAGTTAGACTGCTATAAGGAATTTATATCTCTACTGAAACACTGGAAACCAGAAATTATCAATAGCTTTAGAAGGCCTTATGATGATAGACGACAATCCAATGCATTAGCCGAAAACATCAATCAGAAACTCCGATTACTAATCGAGGTATCCAATGGATATACAAACCTAGAACGTTTTCGTGCACGTGCACTATACTGCCTTAACGACAAACTATTCTATTGCTTGACAACATGTCTGTATTCCAGAAAACGAGAACACAAAAAACGTGGTACATATACCAAATATCTCTCTGATACACTAATTAACGACTAATAAACTGATACTATCAATTACTTGCACATACAAAAGGATGACTACATCAGAATGCCACTACTAGCACTCTATAGTCATCCTATTTTACTATTCAAAACCCATTACTGATTTTAGAGCAGAGTTTAATGAAACCCCCGACTGATTTTACTTAAGCATTTTTATAATCAAAGACAATAGAAAAAGAGAGAATACCAGTCAATCTAAACTAGTATTCTCTACTATTAGTATTATGATTTTTATTTCACAGTAACGATATACTTCTCATCGTTTGCGTCAACGTGAATTGTCTTACCGTTAATATCTGGGTTTTCTAGAATCACCTTTGCAACTGCTGTCTCAATTTCACGTTGAATATGACGCTTCATTGGTCTAGCACCATAAAGTGGATCTACACCACAAGCAATGATACGCTTCATTGCGCTATCACTAACAGTAAGATTAATATCACGGTCTTTCAAACGATTGCGTAGCTGTGCTAAGAACTTCTCAGCAATCTGCGCTAATACATCATTACTCAATGCATTAAAGACGATGATTTCATCAACACGGTTGATAAACTCTGGTTTAAAGAACTTGTGTACTTCACTCATGTAGTGCTCTTCACGATGTTCTGGGTCATCATCAAAGGCATATTGACTACCTAAGTTACTTGTCATGATGATAATCGTATTCTTGAAATCTACTGTTACACCCTTAGAGTCTGTGATACGTCCATCATCCAAGATCTGTAATAGGATATTGAATACATCTGGATGTGCTTTTTCGATTTCATCTAATAACACAATAGAGTATGGTGAACGACGTACTGCTTCTGTTAACTGTCCACCCTCTTCATATCCAACATATCCTGGAGGCGCACCAACTAATCTAGATACAGAGAACTTCTCCATATATTCAGACATATCGATACGTACAATCTTAGATTCATCGTCAAATAGTTGTTGTGCTAATGCCTTAGCAACTTCTGTCTTACCAACACCTGTTGGACCTAGGAACATAAATGAACCTAATGGACGATTTTCATCTTGGATATTTGCCTTTGAACGCATGATTGCGTCTGATACAAGACGTAAAGCTTCTGGTTGTCCGATAACACGTTTTGCGAGTGCTTCTGGAAGATGTAGAATCTTTTGTCTTTCTGTACTCATTAAGCGTGATACTTCAATGTGTGTCCATTGCGATACAATCTTCGCAATCATATCTTCATCGACAATCTGATGTACCATCGCATCTGATTTTTCAACATCCGCTTCATTAATCTTCTTTTCTAGATTTGGAATCGTTTCGTATTTTAGCTTAGCAGCTGTTTCATAGTTGGCTGCGTTTTCTGCTTGTGTTAAAGCAAGCTTAGCCTTCTCAAGTTCTTCTTTGTAATTCTTAATAGCATCTGCTTCACTCTTTTCAGCTTGCCACTTAGAGAGTTTTGCAGTTTGCTCTTCCTTAAGGTCTGCAAGTTCCTTACGGATTTCTTCTAAACGATCTTTAGCCTTCGGATCTGTTTCTTCCTTGAGAGAAGTTTCCTCAATCTGTAAAGTCATAATACGTCTAGAGAGTTCATCTAACTCTGCAGGCATGGAATCCATTTCAACACGAATCGTTGCACAAGCTTCATCGATTAAATCGATTGCCTTATCTGGTAAGAAACGATCTGTGATATATCGATTAGATAGTGTTGCGGCTGCGATAATCGCTTCATCTTTGATACGTACACCATGGTGTGATTCAAAGCGGTCTTTGAGTCCACGTAAGATACTAATTGTATCTTCAACAGATGGCTCTTGTACCATAATCTTTTGGAAACGACGCTCCAAAGCTCTATCCTTTTCGATGTACTTACGATATTCATCAAATGTAGTTGCACCAATACACTTGAGTTCACCTCTTGCTAGCATTGGCTTTAATAGGTTAGCGGCATCCATGGAGCCTTCTGTCTTACCTGCACCAACAAGATTATGAATCTCATCGATAAATAAGATAATACCACCATCTGCCTGTTGTACCTGCTTGAGTACACCCTTTAAGCGCTCTTCAAATTCACCACGATATTTCGCACCAGCAATTAATGCACCCATATCAAGTTCAATTAACTTCTTATCTTTGAGTCCAAGTGGTACATCCCCTTGCATAATACGCCATGCAAGACCTTCTACGATTGCGGTTTTACCTACACCAGGTTCACCAATGAGGACTGGATTGTTTTTTGTCTTACGAGAGAGAATCTCGATAACTCTACGAATTTCTTCATCTCTTCCGATAACTGGATCAATCTTTCCGTCTTTTTACTTCTTTGACTAAATCATGTCCATATTTGCTTAATGCATCGAGTTGGCTTTCGTTGGTCTTTTTCATCCATTGTCATCCCTCCTCTTCTTTCTTCTTCTGCTTTTTCAATATCACTTGTTGTGATATGAAACTGTTGTTTAATTTGCTCGATAATTGTAGCCTTTGTATCAAACAAGCCAAGTAAGAATGTAACAGTACTCATGTAGCTATCGTTTTGTTTCTGCATGCGTTTTGAATGCATAGTTATATGCTTGCATGACATCATTTGATAGCTGTGGTTGTGTAGAACCACTAACTGTTGGAATTCTTGTTAGTGCCTGTTCGATAAAACTTCTTAATTCTTCTTGACTGATATGTAACCTTTGCCAAATACCCTCTAGGCTATCGTCATTGACCATTGCATAGAGATATGCTCAGGTTTTTATATCAGGACTTTGTTTTTTTCTTGTGCAAGCTGTACTGCTTGCATGATGATATTTTGCAGGATTTCTGTCATCTGCTCGATGTTCATCGTAACACCTCCTTTGATAGGTGATGCCTGTTACTTACATGAATTTCTTCTTAAACTTTTCCCAGGCTGTTTCACCTTTGCTGGAATTTTGTAATTCTTGTAACTGTTCATATAGTTCACGTTCTTTACGTGATAGTGATTTTTCTACTGTAACACGTACCGTAACAATCTGGTCACCATCTCTACCGCCATGAAGATCTACAGTACCCTTACCCTTTAGACGCATTCTTGTACCATCTTGGGTTCCGGCTGGAATCTTCATCGTAACATCACCATGGATCGTAGGTACATCTACACTGACACCCAATGTCGCATCAATTGCACTGACTGGAATATCAAGGTAGATATCTTTGCCATCACGCTCAAAAACTCTCGTGTGGTAATACATTGATCTCTAGGTATAAGTCACCATTTGGACCACCGTTATAGCCACGTTCACCCTTACCGGATACACGTAATTGTTGTCCTGTTTGGATACCTGCAGGAATCTTTACATCTACGCTAATACGCTTCTTTTCGTAACCTGTTCCACCGCATTTTGGACATACTTTACGAATCTTCTTACCAGTACCACGACAGTCAGGACATACGCTCTGTGATTGGAATACACCAAACGCGGTACGCTGTTGTGTCACAACGCTACCAGAACCATGACAGGTTGGACAGGTTTCTACATCACTTGGAGAAGCTGCACCTGAACCATGACATTGGTCACATTGTTCTTCAACTGTTAGGTTGATGGTCTCAGTCTTACCAAAACATGCGTCCATAAATGAGATATTCATGCGCATGTAGCGGTCTTCACCTTTGCGTGGTCCATTACTGGAACGACGTGATCCAGTGCTGAATCCACCCATACCTCCACCGAAGAATGAGGAGAAGATATCGTTGAGATCATCAAATCCACCAGCGTTAAATCCACCGCCAAAACCACCAAAGCCTCCACCTGCTTGAGAACCATCCATTCCCGCAAAAGCCAAACTGATCATAAGTCTGACGCTTTTGTGGATCACTTAATACTTCGTAAGCTTCATTGATTTCTTTAAACTTGGCTTCTGCACCTGCCTCTTTATTTACATCTGGGTGGTATTTTTTTGGCTAACGAACGATAGGCTTTTTAATTTCCGCATCGCTTGCTCCCTTTGGATATTCCTAACACCTCATAATAATCTCTTTTTCAGCCATATCTTTTAGCCCTTTCTTCTCTTAAAAGAATGCGGAAACAAGCCCCGCATTCCTTTCAAACTTTACTTCTTTTCTTGAAGTCTGCGTCAACAACATCGTCGTTTGCGCTTGTTGAATTACCTGCAGCATCACCAGCAGCCTGTTGACCTGCCTGGCTTTGATACATTGCCTGAGCCATGTCATTTGCTGCCTTTTCAAGAGCATCTAACTTAGTCTTTAAGCTTTCTGTATCATTCTTGTCGATAGCTTCCTGTAATTCATCACGTAACTTCTTCACTTCAGCCTTCTGTTCTTCAGTTACATTTGCATTTTCATTCTGCAATGTTTCATCAATCTGGTGAATGAAAGCTTCAGCACGATTCTTTGTCTCGATCTCTTCTTTACGCTTGTCATCTTCTGCCTTATGCGCTTCAGCTTCCTTAACCATGCGGTCAATTTCATCTTCGCTTAAACCAGAAGAGTTTGTAATCGTAATAGATTGTTTCTTACTTGTTGCCTTATCAACTGCAGTAACGTGTACAATACCATTTACGTCGATATCGAATGTTACTTCAATCTGTGGAACACCACGTCTTGCTGGGGCAATACCATCTAACTGGAAGTTACCAAGTGTCTTGTTATCCTGTGCCATTGGTCTTTCACCCTGTAATACATGGATATCTACAGCTGGCTGGTTATCTGCAGCTGTTGAGAAAAATCTGAGACTTACTTGTTGGGATTGTTGTGTTACGTGGGATAAGAACTGTCATAACACCACCCATTGTTTCAATACCTAATGAAAGTGGAGTAACGTCAAGTAATAATACGTCCTTAACATCACCAGCGATAACACCACCCTGAATAGCAGCACCTAATGATACGCATTCATCTGGGTTAACAGACTTGTTAGGCTCCTTACCTAATTCATTCTTAACTGCTTCCTGAACAGCTGGAATACGTGTAGAACCACCTACAAGTAATACCTGGTGAATATCATTTGCTGTTAAACCTGCATCCTTTAATGCTTGACGAACTGGAATCAATGTTCTTTCAACAAGTCCCTTTGTCATTTCATTAAACTGTGCACGTGTTAATGTAGCTTCTAAGTGTAATGGACCTGCAGGACCAGCGGAGATAAATGGTAAGGAAATCTGTGTCTGTACCATACCAGATAAGTCCTTCTTAGCCTTTTCAGCAGCTTCCTTTAATCTCTGTAAAGCCATCTTATCTTGTCTTAGATCAATGTTATTTTCACGTTTGAAGTTATCTGCTAACCAATTGATGATAGCTTCATCGAAGTCGTCACCACCTAAGTGTGTATCACCATTTGTAGATAATACTTCAAATGTACCATCCGCAATATCCAAGATAGATACATCGAATGTACCACCACCTAAGTCATATACTAAGATCTTTTGTTCCTTAGATGTTTCTTTGTCGGAACCAAATGCAAGTGCAGAAGCAGTTGGCTCGTTAATAATACGTACTACATCCAAACCAGCAATCTTACCAGCATCCTTTGTTGCTTGACGCTGTGCATCGTTGAAGTATGCAGGTACTGTAATAACAGCCTTTTCTACCTTCTCACCTAAGTAAGCTTCTGCATAGCTCTTTAAATATGTAAGAATCATTGCTGAAACTTCCTGTGGTGTATATTCCTTACCTTCTAATGTTACTTTTTCATTTGTACCCATTAAACGCTTAACAGAATATACTGTATCTTTATTTGTAATCAATTGACGCTTAGCCGCATCACCAACAATACGTTCACCATTCTTGAATGCTACTACAGATGGTGTTGTGCGGTTTCCTTCTGGATTTGCGATTACTTTTGCTTCGCCACCTTCCATAACGGATACGCAGCTATTTGTTGTTCCTAAGTCAATACCAATAATCTTGCTCATGTTTATCTTCCTCCTAGTTATTCACTAACCTTGACCATTGCTGCTCTTAGCAGACGGTCCTTTATACGATAACCCTTCTGTAATACTTCAATTACAGTTCCAGGTTCGACATTTTCTCTTGCTTCTGTCATCAATGCTTGATGCCAATTACCATCGAATGGTTGGTTCAATGCATCGATTTCTGTAATACCTTCTTTACTTAAAGCATTCTGTAGTTGTCCATAAATCATTTCGACACCCTTACGATATGCTTCATCGGATGTTGCTTGAGCTAACGCTCTTTCGCAACTATCTAATACAGGTAATAACTCTAATGCAAAGTTCTTCATCATAAACTTTGTACGGCTATCAAAAATCAGCCTGTAGACGTTTTCTTGTATTCTCAGTATCTGCATATGCTTTTGCATATTCATTTTTAAGAATATTTACCTGCTCATTTAACTCTGTAATCTTTGTTTGAAGCGTTGTAACTTCATCTACTTCTTCTACTACTTCAGGGAGTTTCAGTTTCAACTACTTCTTCAACTTCAGATTCTGTCTTCTTGATATCTTCACTCATTACCACTTTCACCTCCTGAGTTATACATCTTCTCAATCAAACGTGCCGCATAATCAATTAGATTTACGACTTTTTCATAATTCATTCTGCTTGGTCCAACAACCATCAATTCTCCACTTTCCGTATCATTAACATGGAACTTGGAACGTACAACTGCTAAATCGTTATACCAAGTTAACTGTGCGCCCTTTGTCGTAGTAACCGCAACAGCATTTTCGCTGGAATCTAATCCACGCCATACCTTCGTATCATCAAACATCAACATCAATTGCTTTAACTTGTTGATATCTTCAAATTCAGGTTGATATAATACACGATCTTTTCCAGAGAAGTAAATACTCTCACTAGCAAACTTCACAAACGCTCTAACAAACGCTGTAAAGAGTAGATCGTGGCGATGTACAACACTACATAAATCAGGTTTGATATCTTCCATACGACTAGGTACTTCCGCAAGTGGAACACCCTGTAATCTCTTGTTTAAGATATCTGTACAAGCTTCCAAATCTTTGAATGGTACATCTTCTTCAAAGTGGAAGTTCTTTGTTTCGGTATGTCCTGTATTTGTGATAAATACACATACCGCATTACGCGTGTCAATCGGAAACAATTTAATATGTTCTAGACATTGCGTATTGGAATCTGGTCCGATTGCACCAGCTGTCATATTTGTCATCTCACTGAGAATTTCACAGCTTTGATGAACTGCCTCCTCAATGTTCATGCTTGACACATCAAATGCATTACGAATTGCAAGTTCCATACGTTTATCAATGCCAGCAGTCATGTTCAATAAGTTCTCACAATAGAACTTATATCCCATCGTACTAGGAATACGTCCACTGGAAGTATGTGTCTTTTCCAGATAGCCCATTTCCTCTAAGACTTGCATATCATTACGGATGGTCGCACTGGAATATGGTAAGTCATACTGTTCTTGCAATGTACGTGAACCGACTGGCTCTGCCGTACGAATATACTCATCAACAATCGCTTTGAAGATTTCTATTCGTCTTGGTGTTAACATTCCCAGCACCTCCTTTTAGCACTCTTTTTCAATGTCTGCTAATATAGTATACCAACAATTTAGCACTGTCAACAGTTTAGTGCTAAATTTTAATAAAAAAAGACCGAAAAATTTTTCAGCTTTATATATCAGCTTATTTTTTTGTGCTCTAAACAAGAATATTCATCATTTAATTATCTGTATAGATACTATATTATTCTCACTAATCTCTATTCCTCCAAGATGTTCAGCATCTTTTTGAAACACCGATACTATCGATACCATCTTCATTATCTTCGCCTCGAAAGAACTCTGCTACATATCCATTAAAAGAATAACCGTCATCGTTAGTGATTCGTACATATTGATGCAAATATTCTTCCAGTTTCATGTTTTTCCTTTCCTATTATATTTCAATCGGATTAGGTGTCATCGCATCCTTAATACGATCTAATAACATAGCAGTTTCTAAACTTGTTTGAATCGACATGATTGAAGAGTTCTTCTCACCACTTTGTAGTAAATTGACAAAGTGAGATATCTCTCCATAGAAGTCATCTATTTCATATGGACAGTCTATGATTTCTACTTTATCTTCAGTCTTCAGTTCTGCACTTGTAGGTCTATGCAAATCGCTAATACAGATTTCACCCTTTGTACCCTTCATCAACACTTCTTTCTTTTCTGGTTGATTGATTGCAGTTTCTAGAGTGACTAGTGTATTGCCTATATGCATCTGTACCTTTGTATGTAAGTCATATCCATCCTCTAAGTCTACATCAATGCGATCAATGCGTAGCTTACCTTTGGTATATTCTATAATCCATGTTGCACAATAACAGCCACAGTCTAGAAGAGCTCCTCCATATACTGGATTACTTAGGTAACTATTCTTAATGACTTCTTGTGGTTGTTTAGAATTAAGTACGGTATGAATTTCCTGAATATCTCCAATAGTACCTTCTTCAATCAGCTTATGTATCTTTTGATACAGTGGTGTAAAAGCGAGGCTTCATGGCTTCCATCCATAATACTGGATATTGTTTTAATACTTCCATGATTCCCTCAATCTCAAAAGCATTTATACCTGCTGGTTTTTCAACCAGTACTGCCTTGCCTGCTTTGATGGCTTTGATTGACCATATATAATGATAGCCATGTGGCAAGGTAATATATACTGCATCTACGTTTGGATCTTGTAAAAGTTCTACATAGGATCCATACGCTTTTTGAGCATGATATGTATCCGCAAACTGTTGTGCTTTCGAAAGTGTACGACAACTAACGGCATAAAGTTCACTATTTGATTCATGTGCGAGACTCTTTACAAAACGCTGGGCAATTTTCCCAGCGCCTATAATTCCCCAACGTATCATATCTGCCCCTGTGCAGCTTTTAAGTTTTCAGCTACTTTAGCCATCTTTTCTTTTAGAGGTCCTTCTACCTGTGGAGGTACTAGATTTAACAAGTCTCCTCCGTTAAGGGCAATCTCTTTACATACAGAAGAAGATAAGAATGAATATTGTGGTTTGGCGATCAGGAATGCCGTTTCAATCTCATGTGCCAACATCATATTCGCAGTTGCTTGTCCAAGTTCATATTCATAATCACTGACAGCACGAATACCACGAATAATAACAGCAGCTCTAATCTTACGAGCAAACTCTACGGTTAAACCAGAACCAATCATGACAGTCACATTTTGCGGGTTACCAATGGACTTCAAACTATCGATAACCATCTGCTTTCTTTCTTCACTGTTGAATAAACAAGTCTTACGTGGATTGACCATAATCAATACAACAACTTCATCAAACAAACGTGATGCACGCTCAATAATATCCAAATGACCGTTTGTAATTGGATCAAATGTTCCTGGATAACAAGCCTTCATCCTTCCACCTCATTTCGATAATAAGTAATACGGGTAATACCATAGGTTGCTTCTTTATATGGTTTTAAAGAGCCAAACTCTTTTTTAAATTCATCTTCTTTTGCGGATTCAATGACAACTACACCACGATCCGTAATCAGTTTGTTTTCATATAAGTATTCTAGAATCTCATCATTGTGTTGTCCTGCATACGGAGGATCTAGATATACCAAATCAAAACGTAATCCTTCTGCCTTTAAAAGTGATAGTACTTTCTTATCCGGCATATGTAAGACTTTTGTCTTCTCTTGACAACGTAATGATTCTATATTCTTACGGATGATATTGATTGCATCTTTAGAGATATCCGCAAACACAGCATAATCAAAACCACGAGATAGTGCTTCTAAACCATTAGCACCACTACCAGCATAAAGATCTAATACCATACCACCATCAAACATCCCTCCTAGGGATGAAAAAACAGCTTCTCTAACTTTATCTAATGTAGGTCTCGTCTCATTGCCTGAACGTGTTTCTATCTTACGTGAACGATATTCACCAGCGATAATTCTCATCGAATCTCACCTCGTTTATAAGAGGCAATCACTGCTTGAGAAATACCAACACAAGCCATGATAGACATCGTAGAAGAACCACCAGCAGATACCATCAATAGCGGTACACCTGTTAGAGGAATTAATCCTGTAACACCACCGATATTAAAGAACATATGCACCAAGAAATACATTGCTGTACCAACAAGGATAATACGTCCCTTCTCGCTGCGCATCTTTAAAGCATAGCGTAATAAAACAAAGATAATAAACCCATAGACTGCAAGTAAGCCAATAAAGCCTACAAAGCCAAGTTCCTCAACTACGATAGCGAGGATATAGTCCGTACTAGCAGCCGGAAAGTTTGTATACTTACGTACAGAATTACCAAGACCCTTACCAAACCATCCACCTGTCGCAAAGGAAATCAAACCACTAATCAACTGATAACCAGTACCATATTGGTCCATAAATGGATTAATCGCAGATATGAAACGCTTAATCTGATATGTCTTTAAGAATGTCATCTTTGAGATAAGATGCTCTCCAGATGGAGATAAGATATAGAATCCTAAGATAACGGAACCATAGAATAGGATTGTTAATACTCTTTGATAGCCTCTTAATTGTGGATGATTTGGAACCAAGAAACATACACAGATAATCACAAAGATAACTGCCATCGATCCAAAGTCAGACTGTAAAATCCAAACGATAAATAAGATAACACCATCAATAAAGAGTGGTCGTTTGATTAAATCAAATTTCTTACTATAACTATGAAGATTATCACCCAAGTATAAGGCGATAACTAAAATCGCAATAATCTTCGCAAATTCCGAAGGCTGTAAAGTAACTTCTGTTACACCAAGTGGAATACGAATCCAAGCTCTTGCGCCATTGGTTTCGACAAATAATAAACATAGTAGTAAAGCTTTGCAATTGTTGCAAGTATCACTAGAAACGTCGTTGATGACTTCAATTTTTTTAAGTTGGAAGTGATTTGCTAAAAAAATGTCATGGCAGTATAACCAGCAACTGCGTAGACAACCTGTTTTACAATTGTAATCACTAGAAAACGATTATTACCACCAGCTACACCCATCGAAGCACTACCTACCATGATGATGCCAAACAACATCAAAAATAATCATCGCCGCATGTAAGAAATGGTCAGATGATTTTTGGCATACGTAGATTCAAGAACTTTCTCTTCTTCACTGGAGTATTCACCTGAATTGGTTCTACTTTTTTTTCGTTTTCTTTTTTTCTTTGTTTGCATACAAGTAATATTCTAACATACTGCGCGAAATCCACACATCGAACATCGCAAATATCATTAATTTTTATAAATTTTTTGATACTAAACGCTTTTATGAATGCGTGTTAGTTGAATTACGCTTTTAGAATGTTAAAATGTATGCTGAGGTAAAAGTTATGTTAATTAATAATGATACAATCGTTAAAGATACTGACCCGTTAATTCGAGAAAAAGTCTGAGCCAGTTTCATTGCCCCTTTCAAAGGAAGATGAAACTTTATTGCGTGATATGTTGCAATACGTAAAAGATTCCACCGACGAAGAAAAAGCGAAGAAGTTTAACCTTCGTCCAGCTGTAGGAATTAGTGCAATCCAAGTCGGTGTAAAAAAAGAGAATGTGTGCCGTTGCCTTTGATGAAACAGATAAAGATGGCAATGTTGTAAAATATGAATTTATGTTAGTAAATCCTAAAAATTATTTCTCGTTCCGTACAACCTGCTTATTTAGAAAGTGGTGAGGGTTGCCTCTCTGTTGAAAAATGAACATGAAGGCTACGTTGTACGTAATGCACGTGTAACAATTAGAGCGTTTGACCTAGTCCAAAACCAAGATGTAGAAATTCGTGCACGTGGTTATATCGCTATTGTCTTACAACATGAATTAGATCATATGGATGGTATTTTATTCTATGATCATATCAACAAAAAGAACCAAACAAACCTATTGAAGGTGCCCTTGTTTTTATAGTGAGACTTCTTTCTTTTTCATCGAAGAATGCTATAATGTAGGCGAATAAAACTACTACCTTTACCAATAATTAAATAAATGAAAGGAATTTTTATAATGACTGAAAATAATAGCAGTAAGAAAACGACTCGCCCACTTCGTCGTACTCGTATTACTGAACCTGATTTAAGCAACTTAGCGATTAATCATAAGACAGATACGATGGTCTACGCACTTGGTGGCTTAGGTGAAGTTGGAAAGAATATGTACTGCGTTGAACATGATGATGAAATCATCATTGTAGACTGTGGTGTACTCTTCCCAGAAGATGCTTTACTTGGTGTCGATTATGTTATCCCAGATTATTCTTATCTGGTAAAAAACCAAAACAAAATTGCAGCGATGGTAATCACTCATGGTCACGAAGACCACATTGGTGGTATTCCATTCTTCTTAAAGACAATTCGATTGAAGCAGATTTACGCTCCACGTTTTGCGAAAAGCGTTAATCGAAAAGAAATTAGAAGAACATCGCTTAACTCGTGTATGTAAGATTACGGAAATCAATTCAGAATCCAGTATTAAGACAAAACATTTCTCAATTGGATTCTTCAATGTCGTTCACTCAATCCCAGACGCACTTGGTGTGTTAATCAATACACCAAATGGTCGTATCGTTGAAACAGGTGACTTTAAGTTTGATATGACTCCAGTCGGCACAAACGCTGACTTCCAGAAGATGGCGTACATTGGTCAGGTTGGTGTTTCCCTTCTGATGAGTGATTCCACAAACTCCTCTGTTCCTGGTTCTTCTATATCCGAAAAAGACTGTAGCTCGTGCCATCATGGAACAGATGCGTAAGACACCAGTACCGTATGATTGTTTCTACCTTCGCTTCTAACGTACTACGTTTAAATCAGATTCTAGAAGCAGCTGTCGCATGTAATCGTAAGGTTGCAGTATTTGGACGCTCAATGGAGAATGTATGCGAAATCGGTAAGAAGATGGGTGTTATCCAGATTCCTGATAGTAGCTTCATCTCTGGTAATGAGTTAAATACTCTTCCTTCAAATCGTATCTGTATCGTATGTACAGGTTCTCAAGGTGAACCGATGGCTGCTTTAAGTAGAATTGCCAATGGTACCCACCGTTTCATCAAGATTATTCCTGGTGATACAGTACTTTTTCTCATCCAACCCAATTCCCTGGTAATGGCACTTCTGTTGGTAGTGTTATCAACCAATTAACACGTGTTGGAGCTAACGTTATTACAAACTCACCACTAACTTCCTTCCACACAACAGGACACGCTCCACAAGAGGAACAGAAGTTAATGTTGAATCTAATCAAGCCTGAATGGTTCATGCCATACCATGGTGAATACAAGATGTTAAAACAACATTCCGCAACAGCGCAAGAAACAGGTATTCCTGAAGATCATTGCTTAATTTGTTCGAATGGTGACGTCGTTGTATTACGTGATGGCAAGTGCTTTATCGCTAATGAACGTGTACAGACAGATGATATCTACGTTGATGGTAATGACATCTCTGGTCTAAGTACATCTGTTATCAAAGACCGTAAGATCTTAGCAGAAAATGGACTAGTAGCAGTTATCGTCACAATCGATTCTCGCTACAATAAGATTCTCTGTCGTCCATCCATCGTCTCTCGTGGATTTGTATACATTAAAGATTCTCAAACCCTACTCAAAGAAGCAGAATTACTTGTATATGATTCTCTTAAGAAGAAGATGCAACAACGCACAACTTTTGGTGAATTAAAGAACTGCATCCGTTCTTGCTTAGAACCTTTCCTCTTCCAAAAGACAAATCGTAATCCAATTGTGATTCCGGTTATCTTGAATCAGAAAAGCAGCGATTGCAGAGATTCAAGCAAAGATGAAAGCGAACGCAGCACGCACTCCAAGAACAACCAAGAAAATCACAAGAGTCCAATTAGGACTCTTTTCTTTATGCATGCATACAAAAAGAAAAAGACGGCTAACCGTCTTTTCTAGATGATTACTTAACTTCTACGATCTTCATCATGTTCGCAGATCCTTCGCCTGTTGGATAACCTGCTGAGATGATGATTAATTGACCCTTCTTCACACCGTAGTTCTTAGCAACTGTTGATGCGAGTTCGTCATCGTTTGTTAACTGGTTTTGTACTTCAGAGTAAACTGGTAATACTCCCCAGTAGCTTAATAACTTACGTTGAATGTCCTTTGTGAATGTAACTGCTAATACAGGTACGCTTGGACGGAACTTAGAAATACGACGAGCTGTTGTACCACCCTGTGTGAATACAACGATAGCACCGATATTGTCTAATGTTAATGTCGCATCACTGATTGCGATGGAAACAGCATCTTGTACTGTCTTACGTGTAGATTGCTTTTAACCAATCTAACTTTGTACGGTAGTTGATGATCTTTTCAGCTTCTTCAGCGATTTCTGACATTGTTTCACAAGCTTCTACTGGATAGTCACCAGCTGCAGATTCAGCAGATAACATAACACCATCAGAACCATCTAATACAGCATTACATACATCAGATGCTTCAGCACGTGTACAACGTGGGTTGTGTGTCATAGAGTCTAACATATGTGTAGCAGTGATTACAGGCTTACCAATAATGTTTGCCTGACGAATAATGTGCTTCTGATAGATAGGAACTAACATTGTAGGAATTTCTACACCTAAGTCACCACGAGCTACCATGACACCATCAGCTGCTTCAAGAATAGCATCAATATTGTCATAACCTTCTTGGTTTTCAATCTTAGGAATAATGTTAATATGTGGCTTACCCTCTTCAACGCAGATTGCACGAATTGCATTTACATCTTCTGGTCTTCTTGTAAAAGAAGCAAAGATAAAGTCAACATCATTACGGCAACCGAAACGGATATCAGCCTCATCCTTAGCAGATAAGAATGGCATACTTAACTTAACGCCTGGTACGTTACAACCCTTACGTGAGCTGATAGGACCTGCGACTTCAACACGGCACTTTAATTCGTGACCATAGTTTTCAAGTACAGTAATCTTCATCTTGCCATCATTGATTAAGATATAATTTCCTTGCTTTAGGTCATCGAATAATTCTGGGCATTGAATGTGGAAACGTTCATGTGTTCCTTCAATTTCTGCCTTTGTCAAATAAACGATTTCACCGATTTCGTAGTTTTCAACATCGTTCTTAAAAGTACCTAAACGGATTTCAGGACCCTTTGTATCTAACGCAATCGCTAGGTTTACACCTGTCTTTGCACTTACAGAACGAACTAATTTAATTCTTTCTAAGTGCTCTTCGTGTGTTCCATGGCTGAAGTTTAAACGAGCGATGTTCATACCTGCACCTACAAGTTCTGTAAGTGTCTTCTCATTTTCTGAAGCTGGACCAATCGTACATACTACCTTTGTTTTCTTAAATAAATGTTTGTTTTCCAAAGCAATCATCTCCTTCTTATACTAAACGATCAAACAATCGATATAGTTTCTTTCTACTCTTACGAGGTTTCTCTAGTGCTTCTTGGATTGGCATTGAACAAATTTCGTTGTCGATAATTCCAACACAATGTCCACCAATACCTTCCATCAATAAATCAATGGCTTTTTCACCCATTCTGCTAGAAAGCATACGGTCAACCGGAGTTGGGGAACCACCACGCTGAATGTGTCCCAAAAATCGTTGCACGACCGCTGAAATTTGTATGTAATGAAACTTTCTTTGCTAAGCCATCTACGTCACAAATCTTTTCAGAGATAATGACAATTGCGTGATTCTTTTTCACTGCATCCCCAAGATAACGTAACTTCTCAGAACCTCTGTTTCGTCATAGCCTGTTTCAGGTGTGATGACGATTTCTGCACCACATGCAATTGCAGTATAGAGTGCTAAATCTCCACAATGATTTCCCATTACTTCAACAATAGAACAACGGTGATGTGAACTAGATGTATCACGTAGTTTATCTACGTTTTCTACACAAGTTTGTAACGCTGTATCAAAACCGATTGAGAAATCTGTACCAGAGATATCATTATCAATTGTACCAGGTAAACCAATACAATTAATCCCCTTATTCGTTAGTGCAAGTGCTCCACGATATGAGCCATCTCCACCAATAACAACTAGTGCATCGATACCTGCTTTTACGCAGATTTGCAACACACTGATTTTTGAACTTCTTCTTCTTTAAATTCAGGTAAGCGAGCTGATCCAAGTGTCGTACCACCACGGTTTAAAATATCTGAAACATCTGTCCGTTCTAGTACTTGAAACTTCTCTTCTAGAAGACCGCGATATCCATCACGAATACCAACAACTTCAATCCCATTACTGAGCGCAATTCTGGTTACGGCACGAATTGCGGAATTCATCCTCGGCGCATCTCCACCCGATGTTAAAAACGCCAATTTTTCTAACCATCTAAAAAGGCCTCCGAATCTTAATCATTTTATACTATTAAAGCGTATTATTAAAGCGTTTTTACAATGTTTTTCGCCTATCTTTTCCTGTAAGCGTTTTTTTATCTTTGCCATACTCGTTATTCTTTCAACAATACGAGCAGCTTTTTAGCTCATCATCCTTGCCTTTTCCAACATATCTAAAGTGTTCTTTTAATGACTCAATATCACAGTTGGATGTAAACCAAGTTGGTAATCCCTTCTGTATATCGCTTCTCTAGTAAAGGCAGTAGTAGCTGATCACGATTCCATTCATTCACGCTCTCTGCTCCAATATCATCTAAAACTAGAAACTTTGCACGCATCAATCGACCAAGTTCAATTTTATATTCTGAAGTCTTCATCGTTGCGATAGCTCTTGTACAGTATGTTGGATAATGCACAAAGGCAATGGTCTCATTTTTACGCGCATGATCATTTTGCGGCACAGGCAGAAAGATGTGTCTTGCCACTTCCCATTGTGCCATGTAGGTATAGTCCTTGATTATGAATATTCGCACTACGACACGCTTCCCATACAAGTAAGTATTCTTCCGTCTCTTTGAGTAAGTTGATTTTTCGCAAAAGATACTGCGTACATGTTGGATGGCATATCATTTACACTAAACTTCTCTAGATGTGCTGTCTCATTCATATATTCCTGTTGAAACTTACATGGTGTCTGTACTGTCTGTAGGATACCATTGTCCTCTAAGTCGTCATAGTATCCCTTCACCCTCTGCTTACATTGATTTAAGCCTGTACAATGCAAACATGGCTCATAACTTTTTCTCCATGCATGAATCTTCCATGGGGATGTGTCCAAATATCTTTCATCGAGTTTGTTTCTTTGAAACAACTCGACAACTTCTAGGGATCTTTACGTAATTCATCTTGGAGTGTTTGGGTTTCTTGTTTCTGCTGTTCTGTCATTGGAATCTCTTTTGATATTTAGTGCTTCCATGAATTACTCATCTCCCTTCTGTAGTTTTTGTAATCGTTCTATTAGTTCTGCCGATGCTGCTGTACCCTCTGGTAGAGTACCCTCTTCTTGTTGGCGGATATACTCAGGCATGCCAATCTTAACTCCACTATTAACTTGTGGTGTTTGACGTATTGTCTTCTTACGTTGTTGTAGGGCTTGTTGTTTGGTAGTTACACCATCTCTAGCCCACTCAGCCGCAACCATATCCACAAAAGTTACGATTCAAGCGATTCTGCGAAATCTTTAGGATATGTTCAATCATCACATTAATCACTTCATTACTAAAATGCATATCAATCGCTAGATGTTCTAAGATACTCTTTTCTAACTGAGTAACCTTAGCACCACCTTGCTTTGCCTGTAAGAAAGATACAGGTGGCAATGAATATGGGTCACTTCCTGGCTTAACATCAGATTCTGTACGTGATGCGTAGATCTTTAGTTTTGTACTATCAAATGTCATTGTTTGTAGATTAATACAACGGTTTACTAAAAACACGCATCTTATCTACAGATAAACCATAGATTGTCGCAAGTTTACCAATTAAACTTAAATTTTCCTGCGTGCGAAGTTCAGCTGGGAAGACCAGTGTACTTGTCGTCGCAATAAACTTTTCATAATCAAAGTTAATTGTTTGATCATCCATTGCGAATTGATAACGTGGCTGTAATGCATCAAACTCAATATGACGATCTAAGAGGTCTTCTGGTAAGAACTTGACTGCCTTTGTGACTTCTTTATAGCCACGTAAGGAAATGTTATTTGCGTTTAGGTGCGTCATTGTAGTCGCTGTCTCATCTTTTCCTACAATACGTTCATAACGATTCATAAATACATTTGATTTTAAGAAATCCTTTTGCATAAATAGGGACTATTTAAAACATAGATATATTGATCACATAACTCTGTCGTCTTTACATATGTTCGCATTAACATATACTCTTCTAATTTAGTACATGCCTTATCTAGTGTGTTAATATCCAAATCGGCTAGCACTAGTAAACGTTGATGTTTCTCAAAAACCCTTTTGGGTTTTGCCTTCCGCAATAAGAGTTAAGTATAAAACTGTCGCATCTTTTTCCGATGAGTGGTTGGTATAACATCATAAGTGAAAGTAAAGTTTCTTCAGAGATACCGTTACTAAAATCGATGCGATATGTACTAGTTGGCATTCTTTCCATTTCTGATGTCCTTTCTAAGTTCTCCTAACCATCGGTTGATTTGTGAATCTAATTCCTTTAAATCACCTTCGTTATAAATCACTTTATCTGCCAAAGCAATTTGTTTTTCTGCAGGCACCTGCATTGAAAGTCTTGCCTTCGCTTCTTCAAGTGTATAGTTTCTTTCTTCCATCATTCTTTGTATGGCGATTTCTTCACTACAAGTTACAACCACTGTACGATCAAAGTATTGGTCCCAACCGATTTCAAACAGCAGAGGAACCTCTGCACAGATAATTGGTTGTTGTAAGTTTGTTGTAAAGAATTTCTGCATCCCTTCTAATACAAAGGGATGAACAATTGCGTTTAGTTGTTCGCGTTTATGATTGTCCTGAAAGATAATTCCAGCAAGTTTCTTAGGGTCGATATCACCACTCGTGCTAGTTACATCATCCCCAAATACTTTTAAAATTTTTTTCATAACAAACAGAACCTTGATACAAGGAACGCTTTTGCGTATTGGTCGGCATTGAATACCGGTATTCCTCTTCTTCTGAATAGAATCGCAACAGTTGTTTTTCCTGCCGCAATCGTTCCTGTAATCGCAATCTTCATAAAACTCCTATTTCTGACAATGTGGACAATAGTAACTTGACCGTCCACCTATATATTTTACGTGAATCTGTCCTTTACAACGAGGACAGATTTTCTGCATATGCACGGTACACTCTGTTTGAAATCTACCAGTAACTCCTAAGCTAGATGTATACGTTCTAATCGTTGTTCCACCGGCCGCAATCGCAGCTTTCAAGATACGCCTTGTATGCATCACAAGATTTTCTTCATCCTTACGAGTAATACGTGCACAAGACCTACCCGGTCTTAGATTGCAGGCCGCAAGAATTTCATCTGCGTAGATATTTCCTACTCCTGCCACAAAACTCTGGTCTAATAGTAGGCTTTTCAGTGGTGTACGTTTTCCCTTACGATATGCATGAATGTAGGACGCATTGAATGCTTCATCAAAAGGTTCAGGTCCTAAGCCATGATAATGGCTAAAATCTGTATCCAACGGTAAGATTTCCATGCGTCCAAATTTACGTGTATCCATATAGCGTAACTCTTTACCGTTATCTAAACGAAATATCACGTGCATATGACGGTTGGTAGGTTCCGTTGGATCTTGAATATAATATCTTCCTTCCATGCGTAAATGGCTCATGAGGATACAATCATCTAAGCCAAATAGTAAATATTTGCCACGACGCATGAACGTATTAAATGTTTGATTCTTAAGTTTTGCTTTAAACTGTTCTACATCATTCTCAATCATCTTTGGATAGCGTACATCCACATCCAAGATTCTTCTTCCTTGAATCTGATGTTCTAGTGTACGTAGGACAGTTTCAACTTCTGGTAGTTCTGGCATATTACTTTGCCTCGTACCAATCGCTACCGATAGAACATTCAGCTGTTAAAGGTACCTGTAGGTGCATTGCATTCACCATGCCATCATTGATAAGCTTGGTCATTACTTCAACTTCTTCCTTTGGTACATTAAAGATTAGTTCATCGTGTACCTGTAGAATCATCTTACTCTCTACTTTCGCTTCCTTCATCATCTGGTCGATGTGAATCATCGCTAGTTTGATTAAATCTGCAGCAGAGCCCTGAATTGGTGCGTTCATCGCCGCACGTTTACCGAATTCACGTGTTGCGTGATTCTTATCATGGATCTCAGGAATTTCTCTACGTCTACCACATAGAGTTTCTACATAACCCTTCTCTTCACAGTCTTTGACAATTTTATCCATATAAGTGCGAATCTTTGGATACGCCGCATAATAGCGTTCAATAAAATCATGCGCCTCATAACGACTTACACCGAGCTGCTCACTTAAACCAAAGTCACTGATACCATACACGATACCGAAATTAACTGTCTTAGCACTACGTCTATCTTGAGGTGTAATTTCATCCTGTGGCTTATGGAAGACATCCATCGCTGTCTTAGTATGAATATCGATTCCTTCTTTAAACGCTTCAATGAGACTCGTTTCATTTGCCATATGCGCCAGCATACGTAACTCAATCTGATGATAGTCGCTAGAGATTAATACACAACCATCTTCTGGTAAGAAAGCCTTACGAATCTCTTTTGCCCTGTTCATCGCGAACACTGATATTCTGTAAGTTTGGTTCACTTGAAGATAGTCTTCCTGTTTGTGTTGCGGATTGGTTATAGATTGTATGAATCTTTCCATCCTTTTGAATATACTTCTTCAAACCTTCAGCGTAAGTACTATAGATTTTAGATAGCTTACGATAATCCAAAATATAATCAATGATTAGTGATTTGCCTTGTAGCTTTTCTAATTCACCAGCTGCAGTACTTCTCTTTTTACCTGTAGGAAGTCCTAAATCATCGAATAACACTTCTGCAAGTTGCTTTGGAGAGTTGATATTGAATTCTTTACCAGCAATCGCATAAATTTCTTTTTGTGCTTCGCTAATCTTCGCCATCGTTTCTGTCGCAATGCGATCAAGAATATCGATATCGCAACGAATCCCTTCTCTTTCCATGTGATAGAGAACGTGTGTTAGTGGCATCTCCATTTCATAGTAGAGTTTTTCCATTTTATATTCTTGTAGCTTTGGTGTAATCTCTGCATACAAACTAAAGATATTTTTCGCAAATGCACATGCATACATGCACTGTTTTTCTTCATCAATCATTAGATTTGGCTTTGTAGGTTTACCATATACATCTTCATAACTTACTTTATTATCAAAACCATAACGCTCAATAATCTTTGTGGTTGTTGTTAGAGATGAGTCTACTAAAGCAGCCGCAAGCATCATATCATCATGGAAAGTCAGTGTTAAACCTTCATTTTGTGCTAGATGTAAATTGCGTTTTACATCAAATCCATACTTATGTGGTATATCACTTGAAAGATATGCAAGCAAGTCTTCATCCCTCTTTGCATCTGCTAAAGAAATGTATATGGCTTGCTTACCATTATATAGTGCAAAGCCATTGATAGTCGCATGCATGTATGCTCCATGGTCATCATCCACAAACACAGCGCAAGCATCCTTTAACATTTCTGTAGGTACCTTTGTAACACGCTTATCTTCACTTGAAGTTACGACTGTTTCTTCTTGTGTGCTCTTTTCTGCAACAATCTTATCCGAAAAGCGTTTTGCAAGTGTATTCATCTCTAGCATCTGTAAGAACTTTACAAGTTGTGGGTAGTTAGGTGTAAAAGATAACTCTTTCTCATTCATCTCTACATCGACATCACGACGAATTGTTGCAAGTTTTTTAGAAAGTAATGCGGACTCATGCCCTTCCATTACTTTCTTCTGTAAAGCACCCTTGAGTTTATCTTCATTTGCTAGGACGTTTTCAACAGTGCCATATTCTTCTAATAGCTTGAGTGCTGTCTTTTTCACCAATACCAGGAATACCGGGATATTATCTGACTTATCACCCATTAAGCCCTTCATATCAATAATCTGAAGTGGCTCAATCCCCATTTGTTCCTTAAGACTTTCAGGTGTCATGACATCCATGTCGGTAATACCCTTTTTCATTAGTAATACTGAAGTTGTATCATCCACTAGTTGTAACATATCGTGATCACTTGTTAGCACATAGGTTTGATAGTCTGTTGCCTTTTTAGAGATTGTTCCAATTAAGTCATCCGCTTCAATATCTTGCATCTCCACCCACGTAATCGCAAAGGCATCCAAGAAATCTCTAACGAGTTTTAAACTGTGGCACCAAGTCATCCGGTGCTGGTTTACGACCACCTTTGTAGTCTGCATAGAGTTCATGACGGAAAGTATGTTTTCCTGCATCAAAGGCAACTAATACTGCATCTGGTTGTATGATATCAATCGCTTTTTGCATCATAGATGCAAAACCAAAAGACAGCGTTTGTCGGTGTACCATCTGAAGTAGTCATTGGTCTTCCATACGCTGTAGCATAATACGCTCTAAATAACATCGAGTTACCATCTGTCAGTAATAATTTCTTCATTTTATATTCTCCCGCCTGTATAAAAATCAGGTTTATTTCTTCTTCAAAATCGTCGTAAATGACTTTCTTTTTATTATAGTCTATTTTGGTTTTCTTACCGCAATATGACTCTGATTTACCCTTCAAAGTATCCTTATTATTTTACCATGTATTAGGTTGTGATTCCATGTGCACATTGGTAAGCTTCCATACAAGTTTCAAAGAGTTCCTCTCTAGCAAAACTAAGAAAACTTGTCTGGGAAACAATCAGATGATCTAACACTCTTACACCCATGAGTTTGCCACATTCCATTAGTTTCCCTGTCACCACCAGATCCTGTGTACTCGGTGTTAATACACCGCTAGGATGATTGTGTGCCAGCATAATATCTGTACTACCAATCAATAACGCTTCTTTAAATATTTCACGAGGATACACTGCACTTGCATTGATAGTCCCTACAAACAATGTCTTTGCGGAAATAATACGATGGGCAGTATTGAGATAAACAACAAGAAACTTCTCTTGGCTACCTGTTCCAATTTCATTTCGCAACCACTCAATAATACGCTCTGGATTATCGATGATTTCCTCTTCATAAGCAGCTTCCAAGGAGGCTCTTCGACTAATTTCAAAGATGGCTTGCAATTGTAGAGCTTTTACCTTACTAATTCCTTTGATTTTGCATAATTCTTCATTTGACATCCGTACAAGACCTTTGATTCCCTTTTGACATCTGTAACAAATTATCTGCCATTGTTAAAACAGACTCCCCTTTGTGAACCTGTACGTAATATTAATGCGAGTAACTCTCTTGAACTAAGAGATCTAACCCCATATCTAAGACCTTTATCACGTGGTCGTTCTGTACTTGGCATTTCACGAATAATCATTCCTTAAAACCTCCTACTCTTTATTACAATTCATTCCAAAAATCCATGGAAAGATTAGTAAATTGGCGTAATATCGTTTATCATTATGCCGAGGTGTACCTATGAAAAATAACTATCCTACTATAACGATTTCTAGCGAGGGAGAAACTTGGCTTCAAAAAGGTCAAATGTGGATGTATCGCAATAACTTAGAACAAGCAGATGAAAATATTCCAGATGGTGCTATTGTTAATATCATCTCTAATGATGGAACATACTACGGTACAGGCTTCTATTCCCCAATTAGCCATATCACCTGTCGTATCTTAACCAAAGATGAATCAGAAACCATTGATCAAGCATTCTTTGAAAAACGTATTCGCTTTGCGTATGACTATCGCAAGACAGTAGAACCAAATAATTTATCTAATTGTCGCTATGTATTTGGAGAAGCTGATCTTCTACCTGGTCTTGTTGTAGATTGTTATAACGATATCTTGGTTACACAGATTTCTAATACTGGAATGGAACAACATAAACAAATAATTTATGACATCTTATTAGAAGTATTTAAAGAAAATGGTCATATCATTCAAGCAATCTATGAACGTAATGATATCAAAGTTAGAGAAAAAGAAGGATTACCATCTTACAAGGGATTCTACTATAACCCAAATAACATATCCCCACAGACAATCATCAATGAAAATGGCATTCAATTACAGGTGGATATTGAAAATGGTCAAAAGACAGGTTACTTCTTAGACCAAAAATCAAATCGTGTATTATTACGTAACATTGCCCGCAATAAACGTGTATTAGACTGTTTTAGTCACACTGGTGGCTTTTGCATTAAACGCAGCCTATGGCAATGCAAAAAGCAGTTACTGCTGTCGATATTTCAAATACAGCCTTACAACAAGGCTATCAAAATGCAAAACTTAATCATCTTGAAGATAAAATTCAGTTTGTACAAGCGGATGTATTCGATTATCTTGAACAGCTCAAAGATAATGAATTTGATATTATCGTCCTAGACCCACCAGCATTTACAAAAATCTCGTAAGACTGTTAATAGTGCCTATTATGGATATAAAAAATATCAATATGAAAGCAATGAATGTATTACGTAATGGTGGTTATTTAATTACTTGTTCCTGTTCAAGATTCATGGAAACAAAACTCTTTGAACAGATGTTATTAGAAAGTGCTAAGGAATGTGGTGTTACATTACGTCAGATTTCAGTTACCCAACAAAATCCTGATCACCCTATTCTTTGGACCATGGATGAAACAAGTTACCTAAAAGTATTTCATATTCCAAATCTTATAAAGTCCGAAAGGACTTTTTCTTTTGAATAAAATAAAAGACTCACATCTGTGAGTCTTGCTTATCTTATTGTCCGGTACTACGTAATAGGAAGGTAAGTAACCAGAGATATCCTGTACAGTTACACCAATACCATAAGTAGCAGCGTGAACCATTGTACCATTACCCAATGCAATACCTACGTGGTATGGAGCCGAATCAGATCCATAGAAGTATAGTGCACCAGCTGGAGCGTTCCATACATCGTATTGGTGAGTACCGAGTGCTTGTTGAGCATATGTTGTACGAGCACCTAAACCATAACAGTATTGAACTAAACCTGAGCAGTCAAATCCTGCTGGAGTTGTACCACCCCATTGATATGGAGTACCAACAAGAGATAACGCAGCAGCGATACCACCAGCATATAAACTTGAATCATACTTAGATGGATCAAATGTAGATGTAGTAGCAGATCTAGCAGTGTTCGCAGCTTGTTGAGCTCTAGCAGCTTCTTCAGCAGCAGCTCTTTCAGCTTCCTCTCTTTGACGTTGTTCTTCAGCCGCAATTCTTGCGTCAACAACTTCCTGAGGAGTACGAACAGAAACTGTCATAGTCGCTGTAGACTTATTACCTGCAGTATCAACAACTGTATATGTAACTGGATAATCACCATCTGTGTTCATATCTACAGCACCATCCACTGTTAATACAGGAAGAATACCTGAATCATCATTGATATAAGAAATGTAACTAGATGCGTTAAATGTGTCACCATTGTTTACCACAACAGATGAATTCTTCAACTTGATGACAGGTGCTGTACTATTGACAACATTTACAACGGCTTTCTGAATAAAGGAATACCCTAAAGTCTTTTGAGCTTCAATATCACCAGTACTTGCAAGTGTAACCTTGACAGTAACTGTTTGGATACCTGTTACAGAACGATTGAATCCTTCAATATCCGCAATACTCTTCTCGATTGAGATATTTGTAAGATCATATGTTCCGTCAAAAGCAGCCCTTTCTTGAATTACCAAGCTCTTGATAGTATCAAGAGGATTTAAATCCTGCTGACTTACTTCAATAACTGGTAATGTGTTTTCCTTTTCAACTGTAGTAGCTTTGTTGTCATCTGCGTATACTGTTTTTTTGTTGAATATGTACCGGCAATGAGTAATGCGGATAATAATCCAGCACCTACTCTACCGAGTTTTTTTGTTTAATTTATTTTTTTAACCATGACTCTATTTTTACTTTTTTTCGTGGTATCTTTGCAACTTTTTGGGCCTTATTTCACACAATTTCACAAGTTTTTCAAAAAACTATAACATTTTTAGATATTTTTTCACAAAATTGGCAAAAATAAAACTCCTTTTCAGGAGTCTTATTGTCCGATAATTACATAGTAGGAAGGCATGAAGTATGAGATACCAATTACTTGAATACCATCATTTACATTCATCGCCTGTACTGTCTGACCACCACCAAGAGCGATAGCTACGTGGTATGGTGCAGTTTCAGAACCCCAGAAGTATAGTGCACCTGCTGGAGCATTCCATACATCATAGCGGTGTGTTCCTAATGTTTGCTGTGTATATGTAGTTCTCTGTGAAATACCATAGCAGTACTTAACAAGACCTGAGCAGTCAAATCCAGATGGAGATGCACCACCCCATACATATGGTGTGTTTCCTACGAATGATAAAGCAAGATTGATTGCATCAGTGTATGCACCATATTGTCCATACTGTGGAGTTGGAGCTACATACTGTTCGCTTTGAATATATTGAGCATATACCCAACCAACTTGTCCATTGATTACAATTTCTTGCCATCCGTTAGAAACTGTATCTGTACAGTAAATAGGATCATTTACATTTAATGTAGTAATAATAGAGCCAGATGTACTTGGAGATGTACGAACATTTAGACGTACATTTGGGTACATTGTCTTTGTAGGTGTAGGAATTGGTGTTGGAGTCGCTACTGGAGTTTCTACTACAGCTGGTGGTACAGGTGTAGGCTCTGGTGTAGCAACAGGTGTCTCAGTAACTGTTGTGGCTGCTGGAGTTTCTACTGCAGGTGTCTCTGTAGCTGCTGGTGTAGCAGGAACATCGATTGTCTCATTACTTCCTACTGCAGCATTTGCGTTATTACCAATTTCCTTAATGGAATCAATTTCCTTCTGAAGTTCAGCTAACTGTGTTTCTAAACTTGTTGTCGTAGTAGCTGTATCAGTTGTTGTACTTGTTGTTGGCTCTGTAATAGCCTTCACTGCTTCAAGTTGTGCTGTAATTTCAGCTGCCTTTGTTTCTGCTTCAGCTTGTTTACCTGCCGCAACTTCGACAGGAGTCTTTACAGTAACTGTTAATACTGCAGTTGAAGTATGACCAGCTGTATCAGAAACTGTATAAGTTACTGGATACTCGCCATCTTTATCCATATCTACTTCGCCACTTACTGATAATACAGGTAAGATACCAGAATCATCATTAATATAGGAAATATAACTAGAAGCGTTAAATGTGTCACCGTTATTTACTGTAACGGCATCACTCTTAAGTTGTACTACAGGTGCACTGTCTTGTGTAAGTTTTACAACAACCTTCTGTACAAAGGAGTATCCAAGCCTCTTTTCAACCTCCTTATCCCCTGTACTTGCTAAGTTGACTTTCACTGTAACAGTTTGAATACCTGTTGCATTTCGATCAAAGCCAGTAATATCAGCTACACTCTTATCAAGTGAGATATAGTTCAAATCATATCCACCGAGTAAAGCACGTTGCTTGATAACTTCATTCTTGATCGCTGTATACGGATCTTCTACCTGTGCATCTACAGTGATGACTGGTAGCGCGTTACTTGTGAACGGATTGACAGTTTCTTCTGCCTTTACATGTGTTATTGATACAGAACCTGCAACTAATACTGCAGATAATGCACCAGTCACAATCATTCCCATTTGTTTTTTTGATAGTATTTTTTTCATCATGGCTGTATTCTAACCATTTTCCATTTTTCATTTTGCAATCATATTCAAGTGTTTTTTTCGTGTTTTAAATTTACGAAAAGTGTTAAATATCCTTATTCTATGCGATTTTTTTCGCATTTTTTTAATTTTTAAAAAATTTTTTTGATTTTGTTACAAAAATTGTAAAAAAATGTGAAATTAGTTACTTTTTCCCATATTTTCCAATTTTTTTCGTCAAAAAAATAAGTTGCACTTCCAATCAATCCTACCATTTCAATAAAAAAATAGAAAAAAGGGAAACCATTTAGGCTTCCTAAAAAGATTTTATGTTTTATTGGTACTCAAAAAAATCAGTCGGGGTCGGGGCGACCCTCCGAAATTTCTAGGGGTCAAATTTTTGACCCCTTTTTACAACTCGGGGATACCCTCCAAATTTACTCAGGGTCTCAGCTAATAAAAAAACTCCTATGTTAGAATTCAAGTTGGAAAAAGATTGAATAATAACGATAGGAGGCGCCAAATGGCTATAAATGATTTTATCATATCCACATTCAATGTTAGTGACGACATGATTTTTCGGTTGATACACATAAATCATCTGATAAATTACACATCTTAATAAAAACTGAATGATACTCACCCTACCTGTCCCTGCTGTGGAGGTCATACAAAAAATAAAGGATTATTCTTCATACAGCTATAACCACCTTGACGTTGCAGGGATTCCATCCATCATTGATTGGACAAGAAGACGCTATGTCTGTAAAGAATGTGGGAAGTCCTTCTCTGAGCCAAGTCCATTTGGCCCAGAGAACTTCCATCAGTCATACGCAGTACTCAATGCGATTGCCTTGGATCTACACAACGTTCGTATGACATACAAGGATATTGCGTATAAATACCACGTATCCGACACAATCGTAAGAATGTATGCCGATAGTTTCATCCGTGCACCTAGATTAACACTTCCTGAGAACCTTGGTATCGATGAGATATCTTCTTCTATGGCGAAATATGGTGGTTCATACTTGTGTGTATTCGTAGACAACAATCACAGGACATTAAACGAGATACTTCCAAACCGTTCGAAAGTAACGCTGTCGAAACACTTTGAAATGATTCCACAATCGGAGAGAGACAAGGTAAAGTATGCGACGATTGATATGTGGGAACCTTATAGAGATATATGTAAAAAGTACCTAAGACATTGCGAAATAGCAGTAGACCCTTTCCATGTTATCAAACACCTTACAGAGTGCTTTACACGCATACGTGTAGGAATCATGAAACAGTGTGTCTATGATAGTCCCAGTTACTATTTGTTGAAGACCTGGCATAAGTTATTAGAAACTGATTCATTCGACCTCGATAACGAGCCAAGATACAACTCAAAATTTCGTCAGAAGATGAATTACAGGGACCTTTTCAACATGTTGTTGGAGATAAGTCCTGATTTAAAGCTTGCGTATGAATTAAAGGAACTATATCGAGACTTCAATAAACACTGCTCATTTGAAGAAGCTAGTATGAAACTTGATTATCTGATTGAGCTATTTGAACACTCTAAGTTAGACTGCTATAAGGAATTTATATCTCTACTGAAGCACTGGAAACCAGAAATTATCAATAGCTTTAGAAGGCCTTATGATGATAGACGACAATCCAATGCATTAGCTGAAAACATCAATCAGAAACTTCGATTACTGATTGAGGTATCCAATGGATATACAAACCTAGAACGTTTTCGTGCACGTGCACTATACTGCCTTAACGACAAACTATTCTATTGCTTGACAACATGTCTGTATTCCAGAAAACGAGAACACAAAAAGCGTGGTACATATACCAAACAAATTGTCGATACATTAAACAAATAAAATCAAACTATACTTCAATCTTTTCTAAAAAAGGATACCTTAGTCACCAGCCATGATGACATAGATACCCTTATTTTGTATATGATTAACCCACAACTGATTTTCGTTGCGCATTTTAGTCAAACCCACGACTGATTTCGCTTAAGCGTTTTATTTATGCAATATCTTCATCTGGATGCTTTTTCATCAAAATCTACAATTTGACTATGTCCTGCCTCTACTGCTAAAGCAGCCAGGTCATTAACGTTATGAATATAACTTCTAGCCATACTTGCTTGTAGAACCATTCCGACATTCAATCCAGCAACCACATCGATATTACATTCAGCCGCATACTCTTTTGCAAGTGTGCAAGCTTCACGATATGTTGTACTGTCCAAAACATCTGCCATGATAAGGATATTACCACTTTGCTTCATAGATTCAATTGCAGTACGTAGTCTATTAATGAATTGATCTACAGTCTCTTCTAATAGGAAGGATACTGTTTCGTAAGCTTCTAACTTTCCAGAAAGGATCTCAACTGCACTACTTACACCTTCTGGAAATTTACCATTACCAGTAATGATTAGTCCAATCATAGTACTACTCGATTCCGTTTGGATTCATCTGTGTAAAGTTCCATGAATCCTTACACATCTGATCAATATTATACTGTGCCTTCCAACCTAATAATTCAAATGCCTTTGTTGGATCTGCATAGCATTCCGCAACGTCTCCTGCTCTACGTGGCAAGATATCATATGGTAAATCTCTACCACAAGCCTTACTGTATGCTTGAACAACCTGTAATACACTATAACCATTACCTGTACCAAGGTTCACCTTTTCAACACCCTTATGCTCTAATGCATATTTAACAGCTGCAATATGACCGTCTGCTAAATCGCATACATGGATATAGTCACGAACACCTGTACCATCAACTGTATTATAGTCATTACCAAATACACGTACCTTCTCAGTTACACCAATCGCAACACGGGCGATATATGGTACTAAGTTATTAGGAATACCATTTGGAACTTCTCCTAATAGTCCACTTGGATGTGCTCCAATTGGGTTAAAGTAACGTAATAACATAATAGACCATTCAGGATCTGACTTGCTCAAATCCTGTAAAATCATTTCATTCATTAACTTTGTAGAACCATAAGGGTTTGTTGTGGATACTGGGAAGTCTTCTCTAATTGGACAGGATTCTGGAGAACCATAAACTGTCGCACTAGATGAAAATACAAGTGTCTTACAACCAGCTTCCTTCATTGCCATATATAGGTTTAAAGAACCAGTAATATTATTTTCATAATATGTTAATGGAATTTCTACAGATTCACCTACTGCCTTATAGCCGGCAAAAGTGAATGACTGCATCAATCTTATTTTCCGCAAAAATCTGATCTAATCCCTTACGGTCTAAGATATCTGTCTTATAGAACTTTGGCTTTTTACCTGTTAGTTTTTTTCAATACGGTCTAATACAACTTCCTTTGAGTTATACAGATTATCTAGCACAATTACGTTATAACCTGCATTAATCAAAGACACACAAGTATTCGACCCAATAAAGCCAGTACCTCCAGTAACAAGAATTGTTTTCATTTTTATTCTAATCTCCTCTACTTTATAAATAATTTGGAAATATCGTTCCATGTCGCAAATATCATAACACTGATTAGTAGTACCCAACAAACAATCATGATAGCAGTCTTTAATTTTTCATTAAACTGGCGCCTTGTAATCCATTCAAGTACTGTAATAACAACCTGTCCACCATCTAATACTGGTAGTGGCAACAGATTAAAAATACCGACATTCAAACTAATTTGTGCTACTAGCATCATATATGCACCAAAAGCCAAGACTTGCGTAGGTCGCTGTTGCCTGATAAATTCCGACAGGACCAGATAATTGATTCAAGCCTCTACCTCGTACAAGGTTTAATAGTGCCTGTATGGTCATTGATGTAATAACCTGCATCTCAACTAAGCCATAATACCAACAGTTTAGAAGATTAATCTTAACCTGTTCTCCTGCTTTCGCACTAATACCAAACATGTAACTATCTGTTTCTTTGTTGTAGGTTGGTGTAACTTCAACCGTTAATGTTTTACCATCACGTAGGATGGTAAAGGTTTCTGTACCCTTATTATCACCGTTGAACGCTTGGAACTCTAAGAATGTCTTTGGTTCAACGGATGAGCCATCTTCTTTAACAACTTTAATAATACGGTCTCCAGCCTGCAAACCTGCTTGTTCAGCTGGACTATTTTCTAACACCGTAGCAATCACTGGTTCACTTGATTTTGTAAATGTCCCAGTGTTTAACAAGAACATAGAAAAGATAACCCATGCAAGCAAGAAATTCATTGCGATACCTGCAAGCATGATACAAATCTTCTTCCATGGTTTTTGGTCTGTAATTCTTCTTCCCTCAGGAACCTTTACATCAGGATAGGCTTCATCCCCTTCGGTTTCACCTGCCATTGCGACATAACCACCAATAGGTAATGCACGGATAGAGAACTTCGTCTCTTTTCCTTTACGTGTAAATAATGCTGGTCCCATACCGATTGAGAATTCAAAACAATAGACACCAAATGCTTTGGCAACTAAGAAATGTCCGAATTCATGAATCGTAACAATGATGGAAAGTAATACGATAAATAAAACTGCTGTCATTGGTTTGCTCCTTGTATTTGTTGATATGCGAAGTCTCTTCCCCAACGATCCGCATCAATTAAATCTTGTACTGTATTGACTGCTTGATAAGCCACAGTATGTACTGCACTTATAACAATGTCTTCTATCTGTAAAAATGATATCTGTTTATTTCTAAACGCTGCATTAGCAACTTCATTTGCGGCATTCATAACCGCTGGAAGATTGCCTCCCTTTTTTCCAGCTTCATACGCTAGTGCAAGTAATGGAAATCTTTCAAAGTCAGGCTTTGCAAAATGTAAGGTCGCAACTTCTGTTAAGTCTAGTGGTTTCTCTAAATCAAGTGAATAACGATGCGGCCATGTTAATGCATACTGGATAGGCAAACGCATATCTGGTGCACCAAGTTGAGCCATAATACTATGATCTACATATTCCACCATAGAATGAATCACTGACTCCGGATGCATGACCACATCGATATGGTCATAATCAATATCAAATAGATAATGTGCTTCAATCACTTCAAATCCCTTGTTCATCATATCTGCACTATCAATTGTAATCTTCGCACCCATCGCCCAGTTCGGATGTGCTAGGGCTTGCTCTACAGTTACATCCTTTAATTCTTCTCTTGTACGATTACGGAAAGATCCACCGGAAGCTGTAATGATTAGACGCTTAATCTCTTTATGTGCATTCCCTGTAGCGCTTGGAAGATAGCGGAATGCTCACTATCAATTGGATATAGAGATACACCATATTCCTTAATCGCTTTATCGATTAGTTCCCCACCAACAACCAGTGTTTCCTTATTGGCGAGAGCGATGTGATGACCTGTTTGAATCGCATGTAACGTAGGTAAAAAAACCTACAAAGCCAACGAGTGCATTTACTAACAAATCATACTCTTTCATTTTTGCAAGTGTAATCAAGCCTTCATCTCCGAAATAGAAATGAATATCAGGATATTGAGAAGATAACTCTTGCATATCCTTTTCTTCACATACACATACATGTGGTACAGAAATCTTTGCTAGGATTTCTTTTAAAAATATCAATGCGATGTCCTACACTAATTCCGACAAGTGAAAAACTCATCAGGATGTTGTAAGACGACATCAATTGTTTGGGTACCAATGGAACCACTGGCACCCAATAACATCAAACGCTTCATTTTAAATACCCCATAAGATCATCAAACCATTAAAAGCCATCAGACAGAAAATCAGTGAGTCAATACGATCAAAGATACCACCATGTCCTGGCAAGATATTTGAGAAATCTTTAATACCAAATCTACGTTTAATCGATGAGAAACTTAAGTCACCAATCTGCGCAACTGCAGGAATGATGAAACTAGCTGTAATGACAAATTCTTTTGATAGATATGTTGTGACTAATAATCCCCATAACAAGGCTCCGATTGCACCAATGAGATAACCACCAATCGCACCTTCAACCGTCTTATTTGGTGAAACATGTGGAATTAACTTATGCTTTCCAAATAGAGAACCGGAAAGATAGGCACCTGTATCACAGAAGAAACAGCCAATTAACACAAAGATAATTGTTAGAAATCCCTTTGTGGCACCATCTTGATAAATAACAGAGATACAGCGTAAACCTAAACCTAATAAGATAGACATTAGTAATGTATACGCCGTCAAATCACTGCTTTCATTTTTCACGCAATAATTCTGTTACAAATAATACAATCACCCAAATCGCAAGAATTGCTGGAAACATTGAACGGTTGATATAGTACATTGCCATCACTGCAGCTAATGTCATCAAAGATAAGAACCAATGTTTCTTTTGGTCAGTTAACGATGCAATCTCAAGAGAACCGAGTGCACTTACAAGAATCAAAAGTGCCTGTAATAAATTTCCACCAAAAATAGAGTGGCGGTGCTACAACAAGAATAATCACAAACGCAACAATTGTTTTTAATTTCATTTTAGACATTCTTAACTCCTCCAAATCGTCGATCACGATTTTTGATATTCCTCTAGGCAGCGTTTTTAATACCTCTGGAGTAAACTCTGGTCATGATTCTGGCACAAACTCTAGCTCCGCATAAGCAATCTGCCATAATAAATAGTTCGAAAATACGTTGTTCGCCACTTGTACGAATTAAAAAGATCAACAGGTGGAAAAATCCTTTTGTCATCATGTATTGATCAAAGTCTTCCTCTTCTATATCCAGTGTAGCTTTTCCATCCACAACATCCTGCGCGTACTTTCTTGCCGCAAGTAAGATTTCTCGTCTAGAGCCATAGTTCATACAGATATTGAGCGATAAGCCGTGATTGTCTTTTGATTCTTCCTCCGCATCACGTAATACCTTTTGTGTTGCCTTTGGCAACATATCCAATCCCCAATCATACGCATACGGAAGCCTCTATCTAAGAACTCCTGCATATACTTTTTAAAGAAGAATGCTGGTAATTTTCATAATGTAGTTTACTTCATCAGCTGTTCGTTTCCAGTTTTCAGTTGAGAAAGCATAGAGTGTAAGATATTCAATTCCCATCTCATCTGCCGCAATTGCGATGGTACGAACATTATCACTTCCGACTAGATGTCCTGCTGTACGAGGTTTTTCCTTGTGCCTTAGGGCCCATCTACCATTGCCATCCATGATAATCGCTAAGTGTTTACATGTATTCATATCAATTCTCCACTAACTATCTTATTATACCTTTTTACTACAAAAATCAGCCTGATACACAGACTGATCATAAAGTATAATTTTTGGGTACTCAAAAATCAGTCGGGGTCGGGGCGACCCTCCGAAATTTCTAGGGGTCAAATTTTGACCCCTTTTTTTACAACTCGGGGATACCCTCCAAATTTACTCAGGGTCTCAGCTAATAAAAAAACTCCTATGTTAGAATTCAAGTTGGAAAAAAAGATTGAATAATAACGATAGGAGGCGCCAAATGGCTATAAATGATTTTATCATATCCACATTCAATGTTAGTGACGACATGATTTTTTTCGGTTGATACACATAAATCATCTGATAAATTACACATCTTAATAAAAACTGAATGATACTCACCCTACCTGTCCCTGCTGTGGAGGTCATACAAAAAAATAAAGGATTATTCTTCATACAGCTATAACCACCTTGACGTTGCAGGGATTCCATCCATCATTGATTGGACAAGAAGACGCTATGTCTGTAAAGAATGTGGGAAGTCCTTCTCTGAGCCAAGTCCATTTGGTACCAGAGAACTTCCATCAGTCATACGCAGTACTCAATGCGATTGCCTTGGATCTACACAACGTTCGTATGACATACAAGGATATTGCGTATAAATACCACGTATCCGACACAATCGTAAGAATGTATGCCGATAGTTTTCATCCGTGCACCTAGATTAACACTTCCTGAGAACCTTGGTATCGATGAGATATCTTCTTCTATGGCGAAATATGGTGGTTCATACTTGTGTGTATTCGTAGATAACAATAACAGGACATTAAACGAGATACTTCCAAACCGTTCGAAAGTAACGCTGTCGAAACACTTTGAAATGATTCCACAATCGGAGAGAGACAAGGTAAAGTATGTGACGATTGATATGTAGGGAACCTTATAGAGATATATGTAAAAAAAGTACCTAAGACATTGCGAAATAGCAGTAGACCCTTTCCATGTTATCAAACACCTTACAGAGTGCTTTACACGCATACGTGTAGGAATCATGAAACAGTGTGTCTATGATAGTCCCAGTTACTATTTGTTGAAGACCTGGCATAAGTTATTAGAAACTGATTCATTCGACCTCGATAACGAGCCAAGATACAACTCAAAATTTCGTCAGAAGATGAATTACAGGGACCTTTTCAACATGTTGTTGGAGATAAGTCCTGATTTAAAAGCTTGCGTATGAATTAAAGGAACTATATCGAGACTTCAATAAACACTGCTCATTTGAAGAAGCTAGTATGAAACTTGATTATCTGATTGAGCTATTTTGAACACTCTAAGTTAGACTGCTATAAGGAATTTATATCTCTACTGAAGCACTGGAAACCAGAAATTATCAATAGCTTTAGAAGTGCCTATGATGATAGACGACAATCCAATGCATTAGCTGAAAACATCAATCAGAAACTTCGATTACTGATTGAGGGTATCCAATGGATATACAAACCTAGAACGTTTTTCGTGCACGTGCACTATACTGCCTTAACGACAAACTATTCTATTGCTTGACAACATGTCTGTATTCCAGAAAAACGAGAACACAAAAAAAGCGTGGTACATATACCAAACAAATTGTCGATACATTAAACAAATAAAAATCAAACTATACTTCAATCTTTTTCTAAAAAGGATACCTTAGTCACCAGCCATGATGACATAGATACCCTTATTTTGTATATGATTAACCCACAACTGATTTCGTTGCGCATTTTAGTCAAACCCACGACTGATTTCGCTTAAGCTAATTTTTGAAACTAAACCTTTAATACTTCAGCACTCTTAGCAGCTGCTAAATCATCGATCTTCTTAACATACTTATCAGTAAGCTTCTGAATCTCATTTTCGCAGTCCTTTTGAGTGTCCTCATCCATTGTCTTATCCTTCTTTACAACAGACATTGCGTCACGGCGGATATTACGGATTTGAATCTTGCATTCTTCACCAATCTTATCAACCTTCTTTGTCATTTCCTTACGTGTATCACCTGTTAACTGTGGAACTGTTAAACGTACAACTGTTCCATCGTTAGATGGTGCAATACCTAAGTCAGCTTCGTTACATGCATGTTCAATAGCCTTTAAGCTACTTGGGTCATAAGGCTTAATCACAAGTGTACGACCTTCAGAAACGGATAAAGCCGCAATCTGGTTTAGTGGTGTTGGAGAACCATAGTAGTCCACTTCAACACGGTCTAACATCTTAACGTTAGCTGCACCTGTACGTACTGTATTTAATTCTGATTGTAGATGTTCGATAACCTTGTCCATCTTTGCTGCACTGGAATCAACGATTGCGTATGCCATTATTACTTCTCCTCCTTATTAATGATTGTTCCAATCTTTTCGCCCTTCATTGCTTTGACGATATTGTCCTTTTCATTCATGTTAAATACCATGAGTTCCATGTCATTGTCCATGCACATACTTGTAGCAGTGGAATCCATGACTTGTAATCCATTATTCAATAGGTCCATATATGTTAAATGTGTATACTTCTTCGCATTTGGATCCTTCTTAGGATCTGCACTATACACGCCATCTACACTATTCTTGGCCATTAAAGATAACTTCTGCTTTAATTTCACTCGCTCTTAAAGCTGCTGTTGTATCAGTTGAGAAGTATGGACTTCCAGTTCCTCCACCAAAGATAACAACTCTACCCTTTTCCAAGTGGCGAATCGCTCTACGCTGGATAAATGGTTCAGCAACCTTAGACATTTCAATACTTGTCATTACTCTTGTATCAACACCGATACCCTCAAGAGATGATTGTATTGCTAGAGCATTGATAACAGTTGCTAACATGCCCATATTATCGCCTTGTACGCGATCAATTCCTAATCCTTCAACTACTTTTCCGCGAATGAAGTTACCTCCACCAACAACGATAGCAATTTGAATTCCTAATTTCTGTGCTTCTTTGATTTCTAAAGCAAGGTTTTGTAAGATGCTTGGATCAAAGTTCTTTTCATTCCCTGCTAAAGCTTCTCCGCTTAGTTTCAACAGAACTCGTTTATACATGATGTTTTTCCTCCATATGTATTTCTATAGTATTATAGCATTGCTAGAAAGAGTTTTCATTCCTTTTTATATATGTTTAAATGATTACAGCGAGGTTATTCTATGACACAGTACGCAGTTGCCGATATCGGCTCTAATACCATCGTCTTATTAGTCTATGAGATGGTCAAACATTACCCTACAGCTATCTTACATATTTCTACTCCAGCACATTTAATTGACTATGTTGATGGAGATAGAATTATGTCAAAAGAAGGAATACAGAAAGCGACTGAAGTTTTACAATCCTATGCAGATAAACTTGATGAAATGCAAGTACAATATCGCTTTGCGGATATTACAGAACCTTGTCGCATTCAAAATAAAGAAGAACTTGTACAATCCCTTCAAACTACAGGATGGGATATCTACCCTCTTAGTGGAAATGAGGAGGCTCTCTATGACTCTTGGGTACAAAGTACTCCTATCCAAATCTTACAAACGGTATTGCATTCGATGTTGGTGGTGGTTCTACTGAATTAATTTCATTTAAAAATGGTCAACCAATCGATGCGATGAGTTTCCCGCTTGGATGTGTACGTCTACGTCATCTACCAATTGACACTCCAGAATGTGAAAGAGAAATTCTTTCTGCACGTAGAAAATACCCTTCTCTAAATATCACTTGTGAGGAGTTGATTGGTATTGGTGGAACAATGCGTGCAGCAGGCAAAGTATATCAAGCCCTCTTCCACGAAGAATTAACTATCGAAGTTACAAAACTACAAGAAATATTTGATAAGTTATGCATGCATGATTCTACTTTTGAAGAAGCCATGAAAGCAAATGTAGACCCTAGTCGTCAACCAGTCTTTCTCCCTGGATTACATATGATTTTAGAGATTGCTAGAATCTATCATGCTAAGCGCATACTCATATCAAAAACCGGTATCCGTGAAGGTTTCCTTCAGATTCGATTAGAAGAAAACAAGTTAATGTAGTAAAAAACTCTTTACCTATTCGTAAAGAGTTTTCATTTTGCTAATTTGAATATTTAATACGCTTTGAAGCAACAATCACAACAAAGAATGCAGATAATAGTGTTAGTAATGCGTATGACATCACATGACTATTATCACTTGTCTTTGGTGTTGTTGGAGGTGTTGGTGTAGGTGTAGGAGTTGGTGGATCGATTGGCTTTTTTTATTTGTAACTGTAAAAGCCATCGGTAGTATTTCCTGTATATACTACATTGAACTTCTTGCCATCTAACTCAATGACATTAGCAGTTTCACCTACTTCTTTTTACAGTATATGCAACTTCTGAACCATCATTGTTGTATTTCTGTAAACCTGTAAATAAGTGCTTCCAACTGTTCGCTTCATTTAATTCAACTGTTTCAACTTCTTCACCATTTGCTAGTAATGTAACCTTAGCACTATCTGCAATATCTCCATCCCATTTCTTTTCAACTGGAATATCGATTAAATCAGTAGTATTTGTATTTGTAATCGTAAAAGCCATCCTTATGAGTTACCAGTGATTACAGTATTATATCCAGCAACTGGATCTTCTTTTACGTAATACTCATAGATAACAGGATCTTCACCTTCTACAGTATAGAATTCATATAAATCTTCGAAGGTATGTTTCCAATTATTTGCTTCATTTAATTCAACTGTTGCGACTTCTTCATCATGTTCTATTACTATATTCTTATAGAAACTCCAGTCAAATTCAACAGTCTTAAATTTACGACATAAAGTTACATTTACAGGTCCTTGAATCTTACCTTCCCACTTCTTTTTGAACATTAATGTCAATAACAGAGCGGTTTACAATTGCATTGATTACACGACCGCTAATTAGTTTATTAATATATTCTGTCTTATAGCCAGGAACAGGAACTTCCTCAACTGTATAAACAATCTCATGACCATCATTTTCATCGTATCTTAGGTAATCACGGAAATATCCAGTCCATCCATCTTCCTTTCGTAATTTGCATTGTTCCTACAACAACGCCATCAGCTAAAAAGATTAACTGTAATAGCATTCGGAACAGCTACGATAGACTTCTTTAGATTTTCTTCACGTCTTTCTTCAGCAGACATATCTTCTAATGCGAGTATCTCCTGAAGTATCTTTGTGCTCCTGCAAGCACATCACCATCAGCATCCAAAGCATCTGATTCAGCTAAGATTGTATCAAGTTTCACTATCACTATACTCTCTTGAAGCATTTACCAATCGTTCTGTTGGATTCAAACTAGCTGGACTAGGAGTTCCAGGAATAACGAAATACCGGAATTTCATTCCACATCTTTTCCAACTTCAATATCGATAAGTGATTTGTTTTCAAAGATAAATCCTGATTCCACATCACCTGTTAGGTCTGTCTTAAACTTAAAAATTGCTCCAACCATACAAATATGATTCAAAGAAATCTTGTTTTTACAGTATATTCAATTTCCTTACCATTAGAGTCATACTTAGGTAAGTCATTGAAATCAACCTGCCATGCATTTAACTGGCTACTAATGTAGCCATTTACTTCTTGATAATTGTATGGGTCACGAACTTTATTAATTTTCTCTACACCATTCGCAAATAAACGAATAATGACAGATGGTTTATCATTTCCAGTCCAAGTACTTCTAACGAAAAAAACTAACTTTCGCATTAGGATCAATCGCTGTACTTGGTGTTGTCGTAGGTGTTGGTGTCGGAGTAGCTACTGCTGGTGTACTACCAGGAGTAGATGTTGTAGTTGTTTCTGTTGCAGTAGAACCTGGTGTGGATGTATCAATCGCATTAACAGAATAGTTAACACTCAATAACATTATAAAAAGCACACAAGATTACAAATATCTTTTTGAAATTTCTTCATATTCATTTGATATAGCCTCCCCTGTTTTCATAAATGAGTGTGGACATCCTTAATTTCCATTCATAAATTGATATTTACAAGGAATAATCCTTAATAAACACACGTATTTCAGATAAAGAAACAAAGCTACATAAAGTACCACAATATTTATCTACAATATTCTACTTTTGTAAAAATATTTTTATGTACACTGTAACGCTCACATCTTAAGATTTTTCTTATAAAAGGTTGATTTATGTAACAAATATTACGGAAATGTTAACGCATTAAGCTACTATTTCCACCATAAATCATAGCCTTCTATATTCTCACTTTTGCATTAAGTGTACAAATAAATTTTTATCGTTATTCGTCGCTGAAAACAACAAAAAGTTGTAATGTTCAATTTTAATAAATACAAAAGAGAACAACTTGTTGAGGTGACCCCTAAAAGTTAGACTTTTTTTACGAGATGACTTTGGTCATCTCTTTTTTTATGAAGTTAGAAGATGTTGTCTGTATTGAACAGGACTCATCCATCCTAACTTTTTCTTTTTATTCGTTGCTCATTGTAATAATTTATAAATCTTTCTATTTTTTTAACTTCAGTTCATCGAAACTATAGTACATGACTCCATAGTATATTTCTTGTTTAATCAGTCCAAAGAAGTTTTTCCATTACCGAGTTATCAAGGCAGTTTCCTTTTTCGAGACATACTCTGGAAGATTCTTTCTTCTTTTTAATCTGTGTGTATAAGCGTTCATCTGATATGCCCATCCTTGATCAGAATGAAATGTTCTTCTGTATGGACAGTCTGCAGTGATTGTAATAGCTTTCTCAAGGCATTCATCACGTTTTCTGCAGAAGGTCTCTTACCAATTTCGTAACTAAGTATCTCACCACTACACATATCCATAAATGGATCTAGATAAAAGCTTATGTATTGTCATATGACCCTTTTTATCGACTTCATAATACTTGAATTCAGTTGTATCAGTTGTTATTTTCTGATGCGGTATATGTGTCTTGAAGCGTCTGTGAATTCTATTAGGTGCAACTCTTCCAACTGTTCCTCTATAAGAACTGTATTTTCTGCTTTTTGCGAGTATAAGACGTTACCTGTAAGTGAAGCTTTTTGTATGATTCTCTGTACTTTCTTTTTTTATTAATGGTATATCCATTGTTGCGAAGTTCTCCAACGATTCTACGGTAGCCATAATCCTTATTGTTTATACGAATTTCTTGTATGTTTTCTTCAAGCTTTTTTTATCAGGATTTTCTCTATCAAATCTCTTTTGCCAATACATATATGTCGCTTTTGGCATTCCGGTATAGAGAGAAGGTCTTTTTAGCTTGAACTTTTTGTCGGAGACTGTTGATGACGAGTGCCATTCTCTCATTTTTTTCCTCGTCCTCTAAACGCAGCCTCCTCAGTTCTTTTTAAAAAATGCATTCTCTATTCTTAACCGAAGAAGTTCCTCTTCTAATTCCTTTATATGTTCTACACTTGTATTAACGGATGCCTCTTCTACGAGTTTGTTTTGAGTCTTCCTATCTATCTTATCCATAGCTTTCCTTCGACCCTTTCGGCGTGATTTTTAACGCATCAGGACCTGCTATACGAAAGCGATTAACCCAGCTGCCAATCGTGGCTGGGTTCTTAATGCCATTCTGTATAGCTAACTCTTGATATGTGATTTCACTTGTTAAATACAACTCTACAATAGAAAGTTTCATTTCGAAAGAATAAACTTCATTTTTCTCGTGAGCGCAATAAACCATCATTTCCAAATGCTTTATAGTTTTTTTCACCCATTTGTGTAGCTGGGATTTAGAGGTTAATCCATATTTTTTTGAAAGATATAGAATTCCTCCTTTACCATTCAAATATTCTAAAAACTATTTTTTTCTTGAATTCAAAAACTATGTTTTGTCATAAAAAAATACCGACCTCCATTCGTTAGATTCTTGGTCTAACTTTTTGGGGGTCGGTACATGTACGTTGTTCTCTCTCTTTGAGCAATTTCTTACTTAGCCATTGCTGCTACTTCAGCAGCGAAGTCGTCCTGCTTCTTTTCAATACCTTCACCTACGATGTACTTAACGAACTTAACAACTTCAGCGTTGTTTTCCTTTAAGTACTGACCGCACTTGAGGTTAGAATCTAAGAAGTATTCTCGGTCAACTAAGCACATATCCTGTAATGACTTAGATACACGACCTTCAATGATTCCAGCCTTAACCTTTTCAGGCTTATTTGCAAGGCTTGGATCATTTGCCATGATTCCTTCTTGAACTTCACGTTCATGAGCTACAACTTCTTGTGGCATTTCATCACGTGATACATATGTTGGGTTCATAGAAGCAACCTGCATTGCCATATTCTTGGCAACTTGAGCATCTGATGTACCCTTAACAACTGTAACAGCAACGATACGTCCACCTTGGTGTGTATAAGAACCGAATAATTCATCATCGCTCTTTTTCAACGATTTCGAATCTTCTTAATGTAATCTTTTCACCAATAATAGCAACTGCAGCAATGAATGAATCATTCAATGTGCCTTCTGCTGTAGGAAGAGCTAATGCCTCTTCAACAGTCTTAGCATTAGAATTGAAGATTGTCTTAGCAGCTTCATCTAATAGAGCTAAGAAACGATCATTCTTAGCAACGAAGTCTGTTTCAGAGTTAACTTCTAATACAACAGCCTTGTTACCTTCAATTAAGATCTTAGCTAAGCCTTCAGCAGCGATTCTGCCTTCCTTCTTAGCAGCCTTAGCAATACCCTTTTCACGAAGCCAGTCAATAGCCTTCTTTATATCGCCTTCACATTCTGTAAGAGCCTTCTTACAGTCCATCATTCCTGCGCCTGTTAATTCACGCAATTCTTTTACTTGAGCAGCTGTAATTGCCATTTTTACTTAGCCTCCTCAGTAGCTGGTGCTGTTGTAGCTTCTGCTTCAGCAGCTGGACGTGTTGTCTGACGGTTTCCGTTAGCGTCTCTACGGAATACACGGCGTTCGCCATTGTAGTTTCCACGACGTTGAGCCATCTGAGCACGACGTTCTTCGAACTTCTGTCTTCTCTTACGCTCATATTCAGCAGCCTGCTGTTCAACATTGATGATTACATCCTTCATTGTGATGTCTTCAGCTGTCTCATCTTCTTGGTGAGCAACTTCTAATACACCACCCTTAGCTTCTAAGATAGCATCAGCAATTACACCTACCATTAACTTGATAGAACGTACTGCATCGTCATTTGAAGGGATTGGGAAGTCTACTAAATCTGGATCAGCATTTGTATCGATTAAAGCGAATACAGGGATGTTTAACTTACGTGCTTCAGCTACTGCGTTGTGCTCTTCTAATGGGTCTACAACGAAGATTGCATCTGGCAACTTCTTCATTCCCTTGATACCGCCAAGGAAGTTTTCAAGTCTTTCCTTCTTCTGTAAGAGAACTGCTTGTTCCTTCTTTGTGTAAACTGCTAACTGTCCGTTTGCTTCCATTTCTTCAATCTCTAATAACTTCTTGATTGACTTCTGGATTGTGCGGAAGTTAGTCATTGTTCCACCCTAACCATCTCTGGTTGATGTAGAAGCTTCCACTTCTTAATGCTTCTTCAAGAATTGTTGCCTGAGCTTGCTTCTAGTTCCTACGAATAAGATCTTTCCACCATCTTCAGCAATCTTCTTTAAAAGCATCATAGGCTACTTCTAATTTAGCCTGTGTCTTTGCTAAGTCGATGATATATACACCATTCTTAGCTGTGTAGATGAACTGCTTTCATCTTTGGGTTCCACTTGCGTGTCTGGTGACCAAAGTGTACGCCGTTCTCTAACATTTTCCCTCATTGAAACAACAGTCATATTTTTCTATTTACCTACCTTTCCGTTGTTTTTCCACCACAGTTTCGAACACCATCAACATACGGCATGTTCATAGCGAACCCATATGCACGGGATAATGAATTCACTGTGTGAGAAGTACATCTTCCTTTTGCATGACAAAAGTACAAAAAGATGCCATTCATGATATTAGCATAAAACCCTATAGAAGTATAGGGGTTTTATACAATTTTTCTATCATAAACAGCATTCCAGCTTATTACTTCAATTATTCTCTAGCATAAGTGTCTTATCTTTCAACTTTTGCTATTTTTATTCGCATAACGTTGAAGATTTTTTTATTGTGTGAGATAATTAATACCATCTTATTTTTTTAAGTAATGGCAGGATTTCATCAAAAAGCCTTTTGCCTCTGTATCAGCATCCATCGAACTTGTTACTTCATCCAAGATGATAACATCCACATCTTTGCAATTGGCAATTAATCTTCCCAATACAATTTTCTGCTTGTCACCACCAGATAGATTAGTCCCATCAGATGTGAGTTTAAGATTTTCTTTTCCAATAAATTTATCAAAAAAATGACATTTTTTTCGTACTCTTGATTTGCATCAGCATTTAATTCAATATTATCTTTTACTGTTCCATTAAAAATTGAATTCATTTGTGATACGTATGCCACTCTCTTTCGCAGTGAAGATAAGAGAATTTTCTTTTGTTCAATACCATTGAAGAAAATATTGTCCGCATCCACAAAACCCATTAATGATTTTACAAAGCTTGATTTTCCTGTTCCAGTTTCACCAGAAATAAATACAATATCTCCTTGGTTAAATGTTATGTTTATATTTTGTATTAAGATGTTCTTTTTATATTGAATTGTAGTCCCTTTAAACTCAATGTTTCTAATATGATCAATTTCATCTCCACCCATTCTCTCTAAATTATTCTCAATATCATTTGTCAAGAATTCAAAAGAAGCATTCACATCTTTCATATTTACATTTAATGACACCAAATCATTAAAATGCCTCAAAAACAGATAACAATAATCATAATATCAAACAGGAACATTGACATATCTATACTATTATTTGCAAGTAAGATTGCTAATACCAAGTACATGACATACTGAAGATTTGCGATGATACTATTTAAAACATAACAGAAATTTCCTGCATATGTATTGATATCTGTTGTTTCACGATGAATATCATGTACATTTTGATTTAGAATACTTTGTATTTTGCTCGAACCACCAAATTGTTTAATAAATTCAACATTATTAAAAAAATAGAAATATTATCCGCAAAGCGTGAAGCACACACATCTTGAAGTCTCTTACTTTTCTTAGAAAGCTGAATATTTAAAACCTTATAGCCGTAATACTGAATTACTAGCAACAATCCCAGTATTCCAATTAACAACAAACTATCTTTTACCAATCAATACCAAGCACAGAATAATCGTTAAAATCGTTTTAATATAACTTGGAATTGTCGTAAGGATAAAATCCGCAAATTGATATACTGCTGTACCGATTCTCTCAATATAGTATGCCGCACCTTTTTCATTGTATTTTTGACATACTACCATTGTTAATTCATTGAAAAATTTCCATGTTGATATTCTGCTTATATTTTATAATCGCACTTTTCTTAATTTGAATGATTAGTAGATTAATTAGCAGTGTAACAACGATAATCACAAAAAAATAATCAGATATTTTTTTGATTTCTAAATCGCCATCAATTACCTTCGAAACTGTAATTGGTAGTACGAATGCTAATAAAGCTTGAATAATAACAAGAATTGTAATTATACCAACATATCTTCCATTATCCTTAATTAGCCGAAATACATTTTTCAATTTCATAAAAAAATGTTCCCCCTAAACACGATTCAAAAATTGGTTCTATCAAGCAACCCTTCTTTATAAAAAGATTTTAGTACCAAATCTTATATATATATATTTCCCAATATTATTTTTTTGAAAATATCAAATTATTTACTTAATATTTGAAAAATATTTTCATTATTATCGATATATTTTTGAAGGATATTTGAAATTCTTAAGAATAGTGCGACCCTATAACTTATTACAAAAAGATGACTATATCTGAATACTAATATCAGTACTCTATAGTCATCTCTATCGAATCACAATTTATTCTTACAACAAACTCTTCGCCAGTTTTACTGCAATATCGAAATACAGGAATCTTGCATTACTTTCGTTATCCCCAAGGATACGTGGAGCCCACTCTAACTTACTTAGATCATCTGCAGTATATAAGAATTGGTATAACTCATATCCTCTAAAAATCTGTTACTGCCTGCAAGGCTGCACATTCCATTTCTACACAGATACAACCTTCTTCAACACGCTTATTTTTTTCTGATTGACTGTCTCACGATAGAAACAATCTGTTGTCCAGGTTTTACCGAAGATATAATCAACACCTAGTTTATCGAACAGTTTGGCAATTACACTCGCATTCTTCACACTAATATAATCGCTTGCTGGAGCGTAGTGATAACTGACACCTTCATCGCGATAGGCATGCGTAGGAATAATGCAATCTCCTTCTGGAATTTGTACCAGTGCACCACATGAGCCAAAGATAATAAACTTCTTTACACCGAAGATAACTGAAATTTCTTCAATAAGTCCACTGGCACCGACTGCACCCACTTCATTTTTGATAAATACCGATCGTTGTATCTTTATAACGGTATACCGCATATTTCCCACTGGCAGATCCCGCATCTTTTCCATAGGTAGTTCTGTTAAATCTCCAGAAGTGATTAATTCATTCATTACCTTGTGCGAGAAGATACCGATACAAACATCTAATGTTTCTGAACTTTGTGGATACAATTTTTCTGGCGAAATAAATACATCACTTGTATCAAAATGAGTCTGTAATCATATTTACCTCTTTCTTATTTTTGCACTCTTGGAGTGTGGATGTGCTTCATCCACGACTTTACGGAGTCGATCTTGTGTTACGTGGGTGTAGATTTGTGTTGTACCAAGATTTTCATGACCCAGTAATTCTTGTACGATACGTAAATCTGCACCATTATCCAACATATGTGTCGCAAAGCTATGACGTATCATATGGGGATGGATATGAATTGGAAGATTTGCGTCTTCTCCTGCTTTTTCACAGATGAGCTGAATACTTCTAGCAGAGATAGGTCTACCATTTTGATTCACAAAGAGAATATCGTGTTCCGCAGTCTTCTCCATGAATATCCCTCTTGCATTATTCAAATAGTATTGGATGAGCTGTTTACATCTTGGATAGAATGGAACCATTCTTTCTTTACTCTCTTTACCAAGTACCGTTAAGAAACCTTCCGCTAGATTGATGGATGATATTTTTAAACCCTGCACATTCACTGACACGTAACCCACATGCATACATAACTTCGATGATACAGCGATTGCGTATTTGCACAGGATCTTGTAAATCAAATTGATTTAACATTGTTTCCATTTGGTCAAACGTTAAAAACTCAGGTAGTTTTCGACGGATAGAACCACCCTTAAAGATGCGTACTGGATTGGCTTTGATTCCTTCAAAGCGATTCAAGTATCGATAAAAGGATTTCAGGGAAGATAGATTGCGAGCATAGCTACTATTGGAAAGTGGCTTACCACCAATCTCACCGTCTCGTAATTGTGTAAAGTAATCACTGACATCTGTTTTTTTGTGACATGCTCAAAAGAATCGATGCGATGTTCACGAAGATATTCTAGAAATCTCTACATCACGACGATATGCATTTTCTGTATCTTTTGATCCTGTGCGAACACGGGCAATCTGTCGTAAAAAACGATCCAATGATTTCTCAAAGTCCATTCTTCTCTTTTTAACTCCTGAATGATTTTTAAAAGCCTGTGGTGCGTAGGCAGCTTTACGATCTTTCTTCTTCACTTCACCTTCTAGATGCATAATACCAAAGTTTGCGTTCATTGGTTGGAAGTGACTAGGATCTGCGTGCGTAATATAATGTGCCATTGCGCCCATCATTGTATTTACACCAAAGTACCACCGGTTCTTCACCCTTTAGTACATGGGCCATATTAATACCTGCTAGCATTCCTGATGCAGCGGATTCTACGTATCCTTCAACACCAGTCATTTGTCCTGCAAAGAACAAGTCATCTCTATCTTTAAACTGATACGTTTCGCGTAGATAGATTGGTGAGCAGATATATGTGTTTCGATGCATAACGCCATAGCGTATAATTTCTGCATTCTCAAGTCCTGGTATCATCTGAATAATACGTTTCTGTTCTCCCCATTTTAGGTGTGTTTGGGAAACCGACAATATTGTACAAGGATGCTTGTGCATTATCTTGACGTAACTGTACCACTGCGTAAGGACGCTTCTTACCTTCTTGTTCAAGTCCCACCGGTTTCATTGGACCAAAGAGTAAGGTATCTCTTCCACGTTTTGCCATAACTTCAAATGGCATACAACCTTCAAAGAATACTTCTTTCTCAAAAGCATGTACTTCCGCTGTTTCTGCCTGGATTAATTCCATATAGAAAGCATCGAACTCTTCCCGTGTCATAGGACAGTTAATATAATCTGCTTCACCCTTATCATAACGTGACTTCTTATAGGCTTTATCAAAGTTAATAGATTCAGCAGTTACGATTGGGGCTGCCGCATCATAGAAATAACAGTAACAATCATCAATTAAAGTACCGATGGCTTTCATCATCCCTTCAGAACTTAACGGTCCTGTTGCGATAATGGTTGGTCCATCAGGAATATTGGTTACTTCTTCCGCAATCACTTCGATATTTGGATGATTACGTACCATTTCTGTAACTTCCTAGCAAACTTTTCACGGTCTACTGCTAGGGCACTACCTGCTGGAACCTTGTTGTTATCAGCTGCTTGCATAATCAATGAGCCAATCTGACGCATCTCCTCTTTTCAAAAACACCGACCGCATTTGTTAATGCGTCAGAGCGTAATGAATTAGAACATACCAGTTCCGCAAAGTCATCGCTATGATGTGCTGGTGAATGTTTCACTGGCTTCATCTCATAGAGACGAACTTTAAATCCTCTTTTGGCTAATTGATATGCGGCTTCGCATCCTGCTAAGCCTGCACCGATTACAGTTACATCCATTGGTTATTCCTCATTTTTCTTTGTGCGTTTTGTTGTTGTCTTTTTGGTTGTCTTCTTAGCAGTCGTTTTCTTAGTGGCTGCTTTCTTTGTAGTCGTCTTCTTTGCGGCTGTCTTCTTTATTGTCTTTTTCGCAGTTGTCCTTGTTTCCTTTTCTGCCTTGGCTTTATCCTTCTTAGAAACGATACGTTCTCCTTCTAGATTTTCCATGTAATGACACTTAGGGAAGTTTGAACAACCTAAGAAGTATGTTCCATAACGACTCTTGCGCTTCAATAGTTCACTGCCACAATCAGGGCACATTTTGCCCGTTGGTTCTGGCTTTTCTTTTTCTGGTTTATCAATTTGTCTAGTATATCGACACTTAGGGAAGTTTGAACATGAGATAAACTTACTAAATCTACCTGTACGATAGACGAGCTCTCCTCCACAATCTGGACAAACCTCGCCAACCTTTTCCAATTCTTTCTTTTCCATGTTTTCGTATGCATGTTCTAGAAGTGGTTGGAAACGATTGTAGAAATCTTTTAATGTTGCGACTTCTTCTGCTGTACCATCCGCAATTTCATCTAATGTAGATTCCATCTTTGCAGTATATCGAACATTGATGATGTCTTTAAAGAATTCATCAAGCTTCTCTGTAGTTAGAATACCCTGTTCTGTAGGCTTAAATACTTTTGTACGACTGCCTTCAGAAGTCTTCTCTAATGTAACATAGCCCCTTGCTTGAATTGTATCGATAATCATCGCATATGTAGAAGGTCTACCGATGCCATCTTCTTCCAGTGCCTTGATCAACTTAGCTTCGGTATATCTTGCTGGTGGTTCTGTAAAGTGTTGGTTCGCTTTTCAGCTCCTTTGCAGCGATTTGCTCTTGTTCTTCAAAGGATGGTAAAACACATCCTTACCAGATTCATATTCACCATATACCTTTAAGTAACCATCAAATTTCATCGTACTTCCAGACGCAGTAAAGTCATAGCCATTCTGACTGAGTGTTAATGTAAGTGAGTCATACTTCGCTGCAGACATAAGAGACGATAAAGCACGTGCATAAATTAATGCATATAACTTATATTGTTCACTTGTTAAATGTGCCTTTAACTTTTCTGGAGTATTTGCAAGACTAGTAGGACGAATTGCTTCGTGAGCGTCTTGAGAATTTGAATCATTACTTACATGGTATGTACCTAAATACTGCTTTCCATATTCATTTTGAATCAGTTCTCTTGCACCATTTACATATACATCTGATAGACGTGTACTATCTGTACGCATGTAAGTGATTAAACCCTCTTGTCCATTTCCTACATCCACACCTTCATATAATCGTTGTGCAATTGACATTGTACGCTTTGCGGAAAAGGAAAGTTTTGTGGAAGCTTCCTGCTGAAGTGTACTTGTAATAAATGGTGGACGTGCTTCACGCTTACGTGTAGTGGACTTGATATTAGACACAACAAAATTACCCTGACATGCATCATATGCTTTCTGGGCTTCTTCTTGTGTTTTTAATTCTGCTTTTTTACCATTGATCTTTGCAAGACTAGCCGCAAACTCAATCTTATCTTTATAAAACTTCGCATCCAATGTCCAGTATTCTTCTGGGATAAAATGCTTGGATTTCTTTTTCGCGTTCAACAACTAACTTTAACGCTACTGATTGTACGCGACCAGCAGACTTGGAGCGAATCTTATTATGTAATAGTTTTGATAACTTAAAACCGATAATACGGTCTAAGATACGTCTTGTTTCTTGAGAGTGTACAAGATCCATATCAATTGCACGTGGAGATTGGAACGCTTCTTGTACTGCATTTTTAGTAATTTCATGGAACGTAACACGGTCGATTGCGTCTTCATCTAGTCCTAACTCTTGCGCTAAATGCCAGCTGATAGCCTCACCTTCACGGTCCGGGTCGGTTTGCCGGTACACACGCTGTGCTTTGGCAGCTTCTGCGCGCAGCTCTTTCACTGTTTCCTTTTTATCCTTTGAAATCTCATATGTTGGCGCAAAATCATTTTCTACATCAACACCAAGACCCTCTTTACCTCTTGTCGCAAGATCTCGAATATGCCCCTTACTAGAAATAACGGTATAGTCTTTTCCTAAGTATTTTCCAATCGTCTTTGACTTTGATGGTGACTCCACAATCACTAAGTTTTTCATTTTGGTTCCTCCTCGTGCAAAAATTCTTTTTCCAAGAATAGCCGAAAAAATTCTGATTTTTTTCAATCATCTTTTTCGGAATCATTTCTTTTTATCTGTATCGTATCGTATAAAAATTTGTGCTCCATCCGCAATTAATTTGTTACAACCCATCCCCTGTTCACTGCGATATAAATGAGGGAATACATAGATATCCTTATCTAATGTGATAGCTTCATTTACAGTACACATCGTACCCGAACATATCTTGGCCGCAATCACAATTACACTTTCTCCAAGTGCTGCTAGAATGCGGTTACGCCATGGGAAGTGATGCTTGCGTACACCCGTACCGGATGGATATTCACTCAATATTAAATCTGTTTTCTGCAACTGCTCATAGAGATGTTCATTTTCATATGGATAGTGAATATCTAAGCCACTACCGATAACCGCAATCGTATGACCACCTTGTATTGCCATAGTATGCACATATCCATCGACACCTTTGGCAAGTCCAGACACCAACACAAAACGATCTTTTTAAGTGCGTTACACTTTCTTTGACTAACCACTTTGCGTAACTGTTCATTTGGCGACTGCCGATGATTGTTAACATGGGTTTACGCAATAATGAAATATCTCCACAATAAAACAAAACCCATGGAGGAAATCGTAATTTTCGCAAACTATCAGGATACTCACTGTCGTAGATTGTAATATACGAGTCTTTGATTGGAATGTCAATCACTTGTACATCATCTTGTAAAGCTTTCGCAATCTTATCCCAATCACCTTGGTACATTACTGATAGTGTAGCTAATTTTTTTCTTTTGTCCATATAAAAACTCTCCTACCTATTTATAGAAGAGTTTCTTAACTGTTCCCTAGAACAATTTTATCTTCATGTATTCTTCCCTAACTGGTCCAAAACTCTTACGATGTATCTTGGTTACTCCATAGCTTCGTAAGGCTTCCATATGTTGCTTGGTTGGGTAGCCTTTATGTTTGGCAAAGCCATACTCTGGAAATTCTTTATCGTATTCCAACATTGTACGGTCTCTAGTGACTTTTGCAAGAATGCTTGCGGCTGCGATAGAGATCGATTTTTGATCCCCCTTTACAAGTGGAATAATTTCTTTTCCTTCAATCAATAATGGCATCGCATCCGTTAATACAACATCTGCGTTAGAATGGATAGCGATTTGTTCCATTGCGAGTTGATCTGCACGATAGATATTGTGCTGATCGATTTCTTCGGGTGTTACCTGAATGATTTCAAACCAGAGTGCATCCTCTTGAATCCGATCAAATAACGCATCACGCTTCTTTTCACCGATAGATTTAGAATCGTAGATATCTGGATTTTCATATCCGATGGGAAAGATGACACCTGCAACTGTTAAGGGTCCTGCAAGTGGTACTCGCCCTGCTTCATCAATACCGACAATCACTTTATCAAGCAGCCAATACTGATGTTCATATTCATTCGGACAGACTTTCTGACTCTTCATTTACTCTCTCCAATGTTAATCTACCTAGTTTCCCATGGCGTAGTTCCGTCAAAAATAACTCAGCAGCACGTTTTAAATCTAGTTCACTATCTGCCTTCAGTAAGTTTCTCTTTTTGGCAATTGCTTTTAACATACCATTCGGATTGACTTCACCACTTTCATAAATTTCTTCCAATAGATTTGGATAGAGATCTTGAATATAGTGAATGGCATCCATGGCTACCATCTTACGATCTAAAAATATCATCATTAATAGAACCGAGTGCCGCAAGTAAGGAACCTGTTTTTTTCATCATCAAACTTAGGTACAGTACACTGGTGTATCCAATAAATCTAAGTTTGGATCTGCGTGTAGCCATGTTAAAGGAACGTGTTACGCCCGGCTTATCTGCCGCCTTTAATGTGTTCTTACCGTTGATACGATTGATCATCGTCGACTTACCAACGTTAGGGATACCACAAGCCATTGCCCGAACTGCACGTGGACGTATTCCTCTAGCAATCTGTTTCTGGCGCTTTTCTTCCATTAATTGAATCGCTTCACGGATTATCTTTTTACCGCATTGTGAATCTTTTCATTAAATCTAAGGCGAGACACGCATTCTCTCCTTGACTTAGATATTCTACCCACTTCTTGGTTTGAACTGGGTCTGCCATATCAATCTTTGATAAAAACAATTAAACGTGGTTTTACCCTGTGCCATCTGCTTTTAACATTGGATTGACAGATGCCTCAGGAATTCTAGCATCACGTAATTCTATCAACATATCAACAGACTTCAAACGCTCCGTCATCTCACGACGGGCTTTTTCCATATGTCCTGGATACCACTGAATCTTTACCATGTGTATACTCCAAACCCTTTAAATGGATAAACTACAAATACACCCTTGGATACAATATCGGACTTGTGGAATGCGCCATAGTAGCGTGAGTCAGAAGAATGTGGTCGATTATCTCCCATACAGAAGTATTCATCTTCACCAAGCTTCTCCGTTTTAAAATCACCAGTAAATGAGCCTGGATACGTACTTGTATAGGACTCATCTAAGAACGGTTCTTCTACTGGCTCACCATTTATATAGAGTTGGTTATTACGATATTCGACTGTCTCACCAGGTAAGCCAATGACACGCTTGATGAGATATTCTTTCTTTTCTGCTAGATAAACAATGACAATATCAAAACGCTTTAACCCTGTTAAGCGATAACCAATTAAATCAGAGAATCCAAAATAACCATCTTCTAATGTGTTATACATGGAACTACCTTTTACCTGTATTGGTCTTACCACAAAGTTCACAACAATCAATACCACCGCAAAAGAAATAAATACTTCTTTCAAGAAAGAAAAAAGTGTACTTTCTTCTTTATCATCTTTCTTCTTTGGTTGGTTTTGTTCATTTCTAATTTTAGCCATGTCGATAACAGTTGTCTCATCTGTCAATCGTTCCATGACTCTCGTTTCATCAAGCAAATCTTGATCTTTATTCATTTCTGTATTCATATCATGTACCTACTATTGTGTATTATATCAAAAAAAGAGAGATAATTTCTCTTTTGTAGATTACTTACGACGATCTTCCTTGATACGAGCGTTCTTAGCAGATAATCCCTTGAGGTAGCCGAGCTTAGCTCTACGAACCTTACCATAACGAACTACTTCAATCTTTTCGATGATTGGTGAATGAACTGGGAATGTTCTCTGTACACCCACACCGTTGGAAATCTTACGAACTGTGAATGTTGCGCCAACACCACCATTAGAACGGTCAACTACAACACCTTCGAAAAGCCTGAATACGTGTCTTCTGACCTTCCTTAATACGTACGTTTACCTTAACTGTGTCACCTGACTTGAAATCAGGAACATCTGTACGTAGCTGACTCTTTTGTAATCTTTTTCTACTAAATTCAACTTCATTTTCTTTTCTCCTTTTTACGATTAATCAGCTGCTCATGAACCCTAAATCATATCAGCGGAACAGTGACGCACTATATGTGCCGTTAAATGATAACATAAGCCGTGATTCTTCGCAAGATTTTTATTTCTTTACAGAAGTTGTATGAAAATGACACCAAACGTTATATGCCACAAAGACAATGATTGCGGCCACAACGAAGATAAATAGCTCTACTAAAATAATACTTTCTATTTGGCTACGTAATAGAACAGTTCCAGCATCCATAATGAAATGGAAAAAGTAAGGCAAGGAAGAAATATTTCTTATGCTTATACTTCACCGCAAACCATACAAGTACAGATAAAGAAACTTGTGCCATCATGGCAGAAATACGTTCGATGCCACTTAATAAGAATACATAGGATGAGGTTGTGGATAACGTCTGCATTGCTAGATTCATCTTCGTAAGTGTCAAAGAATCTAATTGTGATAGCGTATCATTAATTGTGCCCTTGTTCATCATGATTGCGATTGTGATGTAGTTTAACATCATAAACCCAACAATCATGATAGCTTCACATCCACCATGGCCTACGCCATACATCAAGGCATTAGAATCTTTATCCATGCGGCTCTTTAATACCGTACGATATGCAATCCATCTACCACATTCCTCAAATACAGCAGCCATAAGACCACCATATACCGCATATAAAACAATGTTATTACGAATTGTTTCCCCAATTGCGCTCTTGAAGATTGTTTGGTTCACTGCAGTTTCTAAAGTAAATACAAATACAAACATCACAGCAACACCCACAATAATTGGGACATATTCACCCTTCTTTTTGTGGAAGTACATTGCTAAAAGAACTGGTAAACCAAATGCAATCACACATGAAACAATCATGCATGCAATGGTTAAATTTGGTATTGTTAAATTCATTGATTATCCTCCGTTATCCAGCCAAAGTGGACACATGCTTTATAGATTCCATCGTTGACATTTGAATCAGTCACATAGTCTGCGAGTTCCTTCAATGCAGGATACGCATTTCCCATAGCGATGGAAGTCCATCTTTTATCAAACATAATCATATCATTTTTCCATCTCCAAACACAACGACATCGCTTGGATCTGCTTGTAGATACTCCATCATGTTCAAGATTCCATCTTTTTTTCTTGTCATGCTGGAATACACAATAGGTTTTAGCCATTCGTAAATGACCAATCTCGTCTACCCATGGATTTTCCTGTTCATACGCATCATCAAATGCTAAGTATACCTTTAGGATATTTGGTATCTTTGTATAATCTAAATTAGGTTCATAGATATAGGTTGTAAGTTCCTTGCGTAAGCCTGCTTGTTCAAGGAAACGATAGTCACGCATATATACTTTTATCACTATCATCCAACATCAACAGCCAACCGATATTTTCTTCATCCGCATGTCGTAATAATTCCTGTACTTTCTCAAATGGAAGTGGCTCATTTTTGATAATTTGATGTTGATACTCAAGGCATCCACCACCTGCACATACAATATTATAAATTCCTATCTGATTGGTAAACGAAACTGTCTTATAGTGTGCTCTACCAGTAGCGATAGACACAAAATGACCATTCTTTTCTAATTGATGTAGTGCAACCTTGGCACTTGGTCACAATGCGATGGGTTGCGTCATCCGTTAATGTGCCATCGATATCAAAGAAGAAATATTTCTTTTGATTACGCATACTTTATCCACTCACTTTGAATTTGACTACCATCCTTAGAAATGATATTCACACCGCTAATGATATCCACCTTTGTACATAACCAAAAATCATCTTCTGGAAATTGTGGTTTGTTTGGATCAAAGAACTTAGCACCTTCTTGTTGTTTCAGAAGATCTACTCTCTTTTGTAAATCATTAAGCGTACGATTTTCTAATAACGCCTTTAGATAGTCTGCACATAAGGCATCCTCTTCTGTCTCGATCTTTCCTTCCCAACCCATCGGTACAATTGATACAACCTCTGGATTTTGTTCGAGGATATATTTTGCAGTTGCCTTCGCATTGACTAAGGCTCCTGTTACAATCTGACTTGCGTTTACTGCAGATGCTAGTCCTAAAACACCAGCACTTGTTGTATGGATTAATGTCTTTCCACTAAGGTCTACTCCTACAAACTCACTTGGAGAATTACCATAGTCAAAGCCATCAACTTTAATACCCTTTCTTTCGCCAACGAGGATATAAGATGGATTCTTTTCTTTCAGCGCTAATGCGTCTTCCACTGTCTTAACAGGTATGACTTTCTTTGCGCCACTTGCGTACATGTATGCTTCTAAACTAAATGCACGAAAAGACATCAATGATGACAGTTAAGCCAGTTGCTTTCTGTGCTCCTGTTACAAGTGGTAAAAATTTGAATTTTTCATATATTTATTTTACTCCAATCCTTTTTAGCTGGTGCTTGCGAAATATAGTTATCAAGGATATTATATTGAATAAAGGAGATACTCAAAATGAACGAACAAAAGCTCATTTACCCATTTGATTACCTACATCATCGCGTAGCGACAGTTGCTCTATATGGCACCAACAACCCATTGGTCGTTGTTGGCAACCCTAGTTCTACGTACTTATTATACAGATGATACGAAGAAAAATGTTGATATTGATCACACTTCTGAGTACGTAATGGATGCGGTATTTTACGAAACAAACAAAGTCATTCGAGAGTCTTTAGACGATCCATATAACGGTAGCGTGAACTCGTTGAAGTGCCAATGCCACAGCTTTACTCAGGCTATTGTGTCATTTACAATGAAGCTGAAATTCCATCTCAACGACATGACGATTTTATTACAATTCTTGGTCATCTAGAAGATGATCCACATGGTGTTGCGATTATCATGAAGCGTTTAGAAGATGGTTCATTAACTTGGCTTGGTGAAAAAGAAGCCAGAAAGTTAGCCGCAAAAATGCGATAAGGTCCTAGTATTAGGACCTTATTTCTATTCAAATTCTTCTTTTTAATGCAGGGTTCTTTTCAAATGCATGTGCTACATATGAACATTCAGGTACAATCTTTACCTTCTTTTCTCTTGCATGTTCTAATACACAATCTAAAAGCTTACCAGCAATACCCTGTCCCTTCATAGATGGATCAACAACCGTATGGTTTAATACCCACTTTCCATCCTTTTCATAATACTCACAAAGACCTACTTCTTTGCCTTCATCGTTATAGGCTTTTTGCACCATTTTTCTTCAAAAACGAATTTCCATAAATTTCTCCTATTCTTGTTCTATTATACTCAATTTACAAGAAATACTGGAATAGATGTTGTGACATGCTTCTGTGGGGTTAGACGAAAGTATGCTTTTTGTTTCGCCTTGTTACAAAGTTTGAGTGCATATGTATTCACTGCTAGAGCAAAACGGCAATACCAAATCTGTACATCCACTTCATTTAAACCAATCTGTTCTGCAAGCATTGCTGCTTCCTTGTTGTAGTAATATCCATTTTAACAAGGCAACCCACTGTTCTGGGCTTAGATTATTTTTCTCACTGTGATATTGTTCATAGGCAAACTCTTGTAATGCAGTGTGTAATGTTTTCTGTTTCATAAAAGAAATCCTCCTGGCATTATCGTAACTGTCAGGAGGATTATTGTTGTGTACATAAATGCACTTTAATGGAACATTGTCAGATAATTTAATACAAAGATATAGTGACAAAGACTTCCCAGTAATACAAAAACAATGAAAAATCTCATGATTGCCAAATGACTTGCTTGTTAATAGTTTTGGTTTTAATGCATAAATAACAGCACCAATCGTATAGGCAATTCCACCTGCTAGTAACCACATAAATGCATGTACAGATACCGCACTTAATATCTGTGGCAAAAACATAATACAAAGCCAACCCATAAGCGAATACATTACTGATGATACCCACTTAGGACAAGTTACCCAGAATACCTTAAAGACAATCCCTGCAATTGCGATAATCCAAATCATCGTCAATAAGATTGGTACCTACCGTATCCTTTAAGGCTGTTAAACAGATTGGTGTATAGCTTCCAGCAATTAAAAATAAAAAATGGAAGAATGATCAATTTTCTTTAGATTTAAATCTACTCGATTCGACACGTGGAAGCTATGATAACTAGCAGATGCGCCATACAATAAAAATCATACTTAACATAAATATCATAAAACTAATCATCGTAAGAAATGATGCTTGATACGCTGACGCTTTAATGAGTAGAATTGGCATTCCAATGATTGCAGCCACCATTCCTATAAAGTGTGTTACCGCACTCCAGAAATCCTTGATGCGAAACACAAATATTTCTTTTTCCTGGCTGATTGTCATATCTTTTATATGTCATACATCAGCACCTCCATTCTCAAAAACTGATAATCGGTTTTTTTATTAACCTATATACATCTTATCAGTTATTTAAAAACCCGTCAAGAGTTATAGTATATCATTGACGAGTTCTTCACTTATGTATACACTTAAATTATGAAAACAAACACAAAAATTGAAAGTACGCTTCACGAATTCCGTTTACCAGCATATAACGAGATTCCTGATGTTGGTCTCTATCTTGAACAGGTCGCAAAGTTTATTAATGGCTATTTCACTGAGTTTCCTGAGATGCAGGTTACTCCTTCGATGATTTCAAACTACGCAAAACAAAAGCTTTTTGACCGCGTAAATAAGAAAAACCTATACACGTGATCAAATCTCCATCTTATTATTTATTGTTTGTGCAAAGACTGTATTATCAATTGAAAATATTCGCTTGGCTCTGCATGAATTCCAACAAGGAAATGATACAACTGAGGAACTACATCAATATTGCAGTGAATCTCTTATGAATACGCTATCCTCTTTTCTATCATCATGAACAAAGTGAAATACCTTCCTTCATGATGACAAGCACCCAATGTTAAATAACATCATTACTGCTGTTGCACATAAGATGTATCTTGAAAGATACTTCGCATCACTAGAAATAAAAATATCTGTATGCATATGTATCGTCATGCATACAGATATTTTTATTCATCTAATTTTTTTACCACAATTTGTACAGAAGATCGCGTCGGGTTCTAAGACTTCAGAACCACACTCCTTACAAACTTTATGAGTAGGTTCTTTTACTTCTGCAGTATCATTCTCAATTGCAGTTGAAATCACTTGTGTATATCCTTCTGTTTCTGCAGGATCTACCTTTGGTGTTTCTTCTAAAATAGTTTCTGTTTCAACCGGTTTTTTTCTTCCGTAGCCTCTTCTGGCTTTTTCTTCTGAACTTTCATCGTTTTGTGTTTCTTCAACAGTTTCAGTTAGAGTCGCTTCTGGTTCAGGTTGTTCTTCTACTGTCTTTTTCTTCTGCTTCAGTTGGAGTAGATTCTTCTTCAACATTGTCTTCTACTGCTGAAGGAGTTGTTTCTTCTGTCTTTACTTCTTCAACTGTAGATGATTCCTTTTCTACTTCAACTTCTTCACTGTAGTCTTTGGCAAAGAGTGCCTTACGACGTACAAAGTAGATGATATTTAAACAGATATAGATAATACCTGCAATGAGCCATACTACCACAAATACAAGCAAAGGAATGTAAGATACAAAACTTGATGGTAATTTAATACCAAAGTTCACTAGGGTACCCCATCACAATAGTAGATACAGTACTTGGTGGTAAGTACATCAGTGCTGCAACCATCACACCACCACAGATGATATACATCACAACTAAATAAAGATTCCATAATACTGTGGAAAAACCTGCCCAATTAATGAGTCCTCTTTCAATTTCAAATACCCAATAAACAAGGATAATTAATGCCAATAAAATAGAAAGGATTGGCCAGAAAGCAGAGCCTAAGTGATTGGCAGCGTATCCATAGATATTTAGAACAGGCGCCAATAAATGCGGTAACATATCTGATCCAAATAATTCCATTAAGATACTAACGAATACATAAATATAAAACAGAATCTGTATTGGTAAACTAATAAACTTTAGAAAATTTAACCACTTTAGTGGTGTTTTTTTACGTGAAGTATATTTCATATCAAATTTCCCCTTTCATCTATTATACGTCAATTCGCAAAAAAGAGAGTAGTATTTACTCTCTTCCTACGTAATCTGTCGTTGTATTTTAAAAACAAGATTATCTATTATGCTTACTTTCAACATCACAATACTTGCAGAGGTATTTACCACTTGTTTCATCTGCCAGATAGAATACATGTGATATCTCGCGTTCAACGGATGTAATACATCTTGGATTTTTGACACTTGATGACATTGACTAGCTCTTTTTGGTAATTGGAGATGGTCCTTGCTAGAAAGAACACCATCGACAACTTTATTAACTGTGATGTTTGGATCAATAAAGCCAAGAATATCTAAGTCCAAATCAATCATGGAATCGATTTTGATAATATCCTTCTTACCATATTTTCTAGATACTACATTTTGAATAATCGCAACGGAACAATCCAACTTCTCTAATTGTAATAAGCTGTAGATTTCCATTGATTTACCAGCCTTGATATGATCTAGTACAATACCTGTTTTTACACCATCGATATTCATTATTGGACCTCCTTAACGATATTGAGAAGATTTAAGATTAGAGCCATGCGAATGTATTTACCACAGAGTGCTTGTCTAAAGTAGGCAGCACGTGGGTCATCATCGACTTCGACCGAAATTTCATTGACTCTTGGTAGTGGGTGTAAGATAGCCATATCTTTCTTTGCACTTGCAAGTTTGTCCATATTCAAGATATAGGTATCCTTTAAGCGAATATAGTCTTCTTCATTAAAGAATCGTTCACGCTGTACTCTTGTCATATATAAGATATCTAACTCAGGCATAACAGCTTCCATCGTTTCTACCTGCTTATATTCAGCCCCTGCCTTTTCAAGCATGTCAATAATATACTGCGGCACTCGTAATTCTGGTGGAGCGATTAACACAAACTTTACATTCTCATATCGTAACATCGCTTCAATTAAGGAATGAACTGTTCTACCAAACTTCAAGTCCCCCACATAAGCCTACTGTAAGGTTATTGAGTCTTCCCTTTTCTCTTGTGATAGTAAGAAGGTCTGTTAGTGTTTGTGTAGGGTGATGATGTCCACCATCACCACCATTGATGATAGGTACTGTTGTTCGTCTTGCGGCTACTACTGGAGCACCCTCCTTTGGATGTCTCATAGCGATGATGTCCGCATAACAACCTACTGTTCGAATCGTATCACTCACGCTTTCTCCCTTTGAAGCAGAACTTGAGGAAGCTTCAGAGAAGCCCAATACAGAACCTCCAAGCTCTAACATCGCCGCTTCAAAACTAAGTCTTGTACGTGTGCTTGGTTCAAAGAATAACGTTGCCAGTTTCTTTCCCTTACAAATATCAATGTATTTGTCAGGGTTGGTCATAATATCCCCTGCAACCCCAATCATTTTTATCGATTTCTTCTACTGAAAAAAATCTGTGATGCTGATTAAATTTCTAATTTCCATTATGATTTCCTTTCATCAATGATTCATCACTACTGTTATTTCCTAAATTTTCAAGCAAACATCTTATTTTTCAATTCTGATTTATCGTTTAGCAATTCTCCTTTCCCTTAGTCTTTATGTGCGATTCCAATGATTTCATCAAGTGAAGTAATTCCTAGTTTTTCCATGACCTGTGGCAGTTCTTCAATGATTTCTTTACATGCCATTGGATTGATTAGATTTGCGGCTCCAATCTGTACGGCAGTAGCCCCTGCCATCATCATCTCAATAACATCTTCTGCACTTGAGATACCACCAATACCAATGATTGGAAGATTAGTTGCCTCATATACTTCATATACCATTCTTAGTGCAACTGGAAGATTGCAGTACTCGAGAAGCCACCTTTTTATTGGCGATGACTGGTTTTCTGCGATTGATATCGATGCGCATTCCCATTAGGGTATTGATAAGTGAAATGCCATCTGCACCACCTTCTTGTGCTGCACGTGCAATCTCTTTGATATCTGTTACGTTTGGACTAAGTTTCATATAAACAGGTTTTGTCGTTACTTCTTTGATTTTCTTTTGTTAGTTCTCTAACGTTATTCTGCGTTTGTCCCAAATGCGAGTCCACCATGGTCTACATTTGGGCAACTGATATTGACCTCAATGATACCGACGTTATCAACCTTATCCATTTCTCGAGCTAAAGTGACATATTCCTCTACAGAAAAACCACTGATGTTTGCGATAACTGGTTTTCTATATATCTTTTCTAGATCTTTAAGTTCTTTTTGAATGACATTTTCCATCCCCCGATTTTCAAGCCCTACAGAGTTAATCAATCCAGCATAACATTCCGCAATTCTAGGTTGTGGGTTTCCCTTACGTCTTTGAACGGTAGTTCCTTTGATCGAAATAGAGCCTAAGATATTGATGTCATAAAAGTCTACATATTCTTTGCCAAATCCATAGGTTCCACTGGCTGGAATCACTGGATTATCTAGTGATAATCCGCTTAAATGCACTTTTTGTATTTACTTCCATAACAACTCCTTATGTACAAGAACTGGTCCTTCTTTGCAGATACGCTTATTTCCTACAAGTGTTTCTGCACGAGCATCCCATACAGCCTCCAAAGCCGCACGCCATACGTGCCTCAAAGCTATATTGACCATCCTGTGCTTTACGATAAATCGCTTCTAACATGCGTTCAGGTCCACAGGCACAAACATACTCTGCTTGATTAAACCCATTTGTGACAAAGCCCTTCTCTCCATAGGAACCATCTTCTGTATACACTTTGACTTCTAAACCAAGTTTTCTGAATTCATCATCATAGAAAACTTGATTCTTTTCTCTAAAGCCAAGGATAATTCTTGGTATCTTTCCTTCTTCAACTAACTTTTTGCTAAACCATACATTGGTGGAACACCTACACCTCCACCAATCAATATCGCAGAATGAGGAATCCAAGTTAGGTTGTATCCATTCCCCAAAGGCCAAAGAATATCTAGTTTTATACCTTGTTCCATTTCACTGAGTGCCTTTGTGCCTTTGCCTCACCACCTTGTAGATGATGGTTAGACTTTCATCATTCCAATCTGCGATGGAGATTGGTCTTCGTAAATAGAAGCCCTCAATTTTGATATTAATAAACTGCCCTGGCACTAAAATTTTTAACTTCTTAGATTCTGGACCAGTTGGTTGTAATACCATCTTGTATGTATCTAGCGCAATCTTTACATTCTCAATGATTCTCACTCTTTTCCCTCCGCAATAATCTATATTTCTTTCTCGTCCTGATAAACGAGTTTCCCATCCACAAAGGTTGCGATAACTTTACCTGTAAGAGTTATACCTTCAAACGGTGTTGATCTTCCTTTGGTTAAGAATTCTTCTGGATTAACTTTCCACGTAGTTTCCGTATCAACAACACAGATATCTGCGACTTCTCCATTTTCAATATAACCACCTGGTAAGCCGAATCGCTTTCTTGGATTAACACTCATTAATTCGACGAGTCGTTCAAAGGAAATCACATTCTTCTTTACAAGTTCTGTATAGGATACACCAAAGGATGTTTCTAGTCCTACAACACCGAAGGATGATTTATCAAACCCTCTTGATTTTTTTCTTCTAAGCTATGTGGTGCATGGTCTGTCGCAATCATATCGATAGTGCCATCTTTAATGGCTTCTAGAATTGCCTTTTGATCCTCTGGGGATTTGATTGGAGGATTCATTCTGAAGTTTCCTTCATGCTTGATTGTATTGGTATTAAAGGCTATGTAATGTGGTCCCGTTTCACAGGTCACATCAATCTCTCTACCCTTTCCTTTTCTTACCGCATCTAATGTTTCCTTTGCGGAGACATGACAAATATGATATTTACAACCCGTTTTAGCAGATAGTTCAATATCTCTTGCGGCTTGTACGCTTTCACTTGCGGAAGTTGTACCTGTATATGGAATTGTATTGAGACTTTCATCTTCACAATGGGCAGAGATAATCTTTTCCTAAACTTGCGACTTTTTTTCCATCGCTTCTTCCATCGTAAAGTCGGCTTTGTACACCAACACCATCATCAGAGAAACCTGCTACATAGTCAGCCATCTCATCCATTTTGGATAACATACCACGGCCTTTTTGATTTTCTGTAATCGCACCAAATGGCACTACTTTGATTACCGCATCTTTTTCAATGATATCGAGTTGTTGTTTGAGACTTGCATAATCACAAGGAGGTGGATTTAAGTTAGGCATCGTAAATACTGTAGTAAATCCTCCATGTGCTGCTGCCTTTGAACCAGTGCCAATCGTTTCTTTATAAGAAAAACCGGGCTCACGGAAATGTACATGTACATCAACGAAACCCGTAAAATATATTTATGATTGAAGTCAAAAACGATATCGTCACTTTGAACACTGTCTGAAACGTCAAATGGGACAAGAAGTCTATCACCAGAGATAGTGATATCCATCTTTTCAAAAACCCTTTTCGTGTGTAGACTGTTGCGTTTTTTTAAGATTGTTTTCATATGAAACCCCTTCTAGAGCCAACTACTTAAATCTTCGATATTATAATTGAACTTTTTACTTTTTCAATAGAATTTTAATTTAGTTTTGTTAAGTTTCATCTAATTTTGAAACTCTAATTTTGGAATATGAATATATACAAAAAGAGTGTTATTCACTCTCTTGCTTGCATAGTTTTTTTCCAGACTTTTTCTTCATATTCTGTAAATTGATGTTTTTTTCAAAAAGGTCTGGTCTGACTTTCTTTTTGTCAGTAGTAAGGATTGTTGTGTACGCCACTCTTGGATCTTCGAATGATGACCACTCAGCAAGATATCTGGTACCTTATCCCCGGTAATCTGCGGGTTGGGTGTATTGTGGATATTCAAGTATACTATTTTCATGAGATTCATCATCAGTAGAACCTTCACGAATCACACCATTTAGTAAACGAATGATGCTATCCATAATAAACCATGAAAGCTATTTCCCCACCCGTTAGAACGTAGTCTCCAATACTGACAAGTTCATCTACATGTTTGTTAATACGTGCATCAAAAAACCTTCGTACTACCTACATAATAATATCAAGTGATCTTTTTGAGCTAACTGTCTTGCCTTGGATTGGTTATAGACATTGCCTGCTGGTGACATCATCATACTGTAGCTATTTTCACTCTTTACAGAATTGAGTGCATCTAGTACTGGTTGACACTTCATCACTTGTCCTAGTCCTCCACCAAATGGCTTATCATCCACATGGCGATAATTGTCATGAGCAAAATCACGTATCTGAACAAAGTCTACTGTAACTAGTCCTCTTTCAATGGCACGACCAATGATTGAAGTACTGACAAAGTCACGATACATCTCTGGAAATAGTGTCAGTACGGTAATCCTCATAGTAAGCCTCCGATACGATGAATCGTCATCACTTTCTTATCTAAATCTACGTTCTTTACAATTATTGGAATGTAAGGAATTAGGACTTCTTTTGCGTCTTCTAATTGAAGACGTAAATTATTTTGAGCACCCAGTGTTTCTTCAACACTGATGATTTTTACCTACTGTAATACCTTCTTCATCCACAACCGTTAAACCAACGAGGTCTTTGCGATAGTATTCACCTTTTTTTGAGTTGTTTACGATCTGCTTCATCGATGTAGATTTCACATCCCTTATACTGTTCTACAAAGTTAATATTCTGCAAGTCAACAAAGGATACAAGTGGAAAGCCTTTATGCTTACGATAGAAGCTACCGTAAGTGGTAGATACTTTCCATCGACACAAATATATACTTGTTTACCCTTGGTATATCTTTTCTTCATCAAAGTCAGAGTAACTTTCAATCTTTTACTTCTCCTTTGATACCATGCGTATTGATAATTTTTGCCAATACAAATATATGCCATCTTCCTTCTCCTTTGTTTTTCAAAAAGGATGCCATAGCATCCTTAAATCTGTTCGAACTTGATTGTTACTTTCTTGTTATTACTATGAGAAGCAACGGACATTACTTGACGTAATGCACTTGCCATACTGCCCTTTCTGCCAATCAGACGAGCAATATCATCATTTTTCGCATAAACATGTAACAAAAACTTCTTTATCATCTAAGCTAGGCATCAGACGTACATCCAAGGATTCCTTGTCTTCAACCATTGGCTTAACTAGATTTAGAAGCACCTTATCTAGCTCTGCCATGATGCTTACGCTTTCTTCTTAGCGGCTACCTTCTCATCATGGAACTTCTTCATGATACCTTGACGAGAAAGAATGTTTCTAACTGTATCAGAAGGCTGAGCACCGTTTCTTAACCAATTAAGAGCCTTTTCTTCATTTACTACTACTGTTTCAGGTTCTGTTGTTGGATTGATATGTCCGATTGTTTCGATTTCACGTCCATCTCTAGCAAAACGTGAGTCTGCCGCAACGATACGATATCTTGGAGCCTTCTTGGCACCCATTCTCTTTAAACGTAATTTAACTGCCATGGTATAAATACCTCCTATTTCTTACACGTTTATTATACTGATTCGAAATTCACTGTCAAGTAAAAAACCTTTACATCATTAAAATTTAAATGGATTCTTTCCACCGAAGCCATTTGGGAAGTTTTGACCGGTACGCTTTTGAGCATTACCCATCATCTTCTCTAGACTTTCTTGGTTTAGGGAACCGTTTCTTTGCATGTTACCCATGGAGTCCATCAGCTTCTTCATCTTACCAAATTGGTTGATCAACTTATTGACTTCATCCACACTACGACCAGAACCACGTGCCACACGCTTTTTCATTGTGCCACGCATCTTTTCTGGATGTGCACGCTCTTCAAGTGTCATAGACTGGATGATTGCCTTCATATGACGCATCGAGTCACTTGCCTTAGCTTCATCTAACATACCAGCGTATTGATTCATACCTGGAATCATCTTCATAATGCCACCAAGAGGACCTAACTTTTGAATCTGTTCAAACTGCTTTAACATGTCATCCATTGTGAATTGACCTGCAAGCATACGTTCAGCCATCTTATTGGCTTCTTCAAGGTCTAACTTCTCCTGTGCCTTTTCTACAAGTGTTACAACGTCGCCCATTCCAAGAATACGGTCAGCCATACGATCAGGGATGGAAGATATCCATATCCTCAATCTTTTCACCTTCACCGACAAACTTAATAGGAACGCCTGTGATCTTCTTAACCGAAAGAACACCACCACCTCTAGAGTCACCATCAAACTTCGTTACAACTAAACCTGTTAGTGGTAACGCATCCTTAAAGGCTTGCGCTACATTAACGATATCTTGACCAGTCATCGCATCGACTGTAAGGAGAATATCATTAGGATGAACAAGTTCATTGATGTCCTTTAACTCATTCATTAACGCTTCATCGATATGTAAAACGACCAGCAGTATCGATAAATACTGTATCGAAACCATTCTTTTCAGCGTATTCCATACCCTGACGAACTGTTTCAACAGCTGGAGTCTCTGTACCCTAAGGTAAATACTTCAGTATCAATTTCCTTACCTAATGTCTGTAACTGATCAATCGCAGCAGGACGAATCACGTCGTACTGCAATTAACAATACCTTCTTATTGAACTTTTCTTTACAGATACGCGCAATCTTAGCAACGCTGGTTGTCTTACCTGTACCCTGTAAACCGACAAGCATAATTTTTGTAATGCCATCTTCTACAAAGTTAAGACCAACTTCTTCTGTACCGAGTAATTCAATGATTTGATCATGAACAATCTTAACGAGCTGTTGTCCAGGTTCTACACTCTGTAGTACTTCTTCACCTCTGGACTTTGTACTGAATCTCATCTAAGAATTCTTTTACAATACGATAGTTTACATCTGCTTCAAGTAATGCTAAACGCACTTCTTTCAGCATGTCTTCCATGTTATTATCCGTTAACGTACCCTTGCCTACCACATTACGCAACGCTTTATTCAGTCTGTCACTTAAGGAATCAAATGCCATGTTTTATACCTCACTTTATCAAACGTCCTTATTTTATCATAGTTATCTCTGCTTTAGATATAGTGAAGTGTTTCAATTCTCTACTTATCGGATAAACTCAACCTTTTCCGCAATTAACTCCATCGCTTTGGTCTGTAGATTCACTTCTACCCTTCCCTTAATCGCAATGACAGTTCCAATCTTACACGCCGCCTTACAAGACTCCGCAATCCCACGCCACAGGCGCACAGTAAAAATATCAGACATCACTCCATTGTCCATAAATGCACGTTGACACTCAATCTCTATCGTTGATTGATTCTCTGAAAGATTCGTCCCTTGTATCAAAGGTAACGAATGTACCTTTCCTAATAGCACAAATGTATTTAACATAATCTACCCCCCCATTCACTATGTACACTGTTCTATTGTCTGTTCCATGAAAAATCGTTGAATGATTCAACGATTCAAAAGTTGATATTTACATCTTATCATGCACACAAAGTACAATGCATGTTTCTCCATTATTCTAATGCTTGCTTAAGGTCCTCCAGTAAATCTGTAATATCCTCAATGCCACAAGACAAGCGTAATAGTTCATCACTAACACCTTGCTCTAAGCGTTCTTCTACACTTAAGCAAGCATGAGACATCGTTGCAGGATGAGACAAAATTGATTCAACACCACCTAAACTAACTGCCAAAATTGGAATCTTTACCTTCCTTGTAAAAGACATCAAATCTTCTTTACTCGCAAGAGAAAACGATAATACTGCACCACCACTCTTAGCTTGAGACATATGGATATCATGACCAGGATGAGAATCTAAACCTGGATAATACACCTGTTTAATCTTTGGATGGTTGTACAAGAATTCTGCGATTGCTTGTGCATTTTCGGAAGACTGTTTCATACGTAAGCCCATCGTCTTCATACCACGCATAATTAGCCAAGCATCTTGTACACCTAAGATACCACCAAAGTTCTTTCGAAATAGAACTAACTGCTTGTAGTAATCTTCATTATTTGTCGCAACCACACCAGCCACTACATCACTATGACCATTGATAAACTTCGTAGCACTCTCTACAACGATATCAACGCCTAACGCAAGTGTATCTTGGAAAAGCGTTGTCATAAAGGTGTTATCGGCTACCGCAATCAATCCATACTTTTTCGCAATAGATACGATTGCGCGAACATCACATACCTTTAATAAAGGATTGGATGGTGTCTCAATATAAATCATGCGTGTGTTATCTGTAATCGCACTTTCTATCTCTGCAAGATTTGCCATATCTACAAAACTCGCCGAGATTTGATAACGAGGTAGAATCTTCGTCGCAAACTGACAAGTACCACCATACACTTCCTTTGGAAGAATGACATGTTCACCAGCATTCAACAACATCAAAACATTCGATATCGCACTCATACCAGAACTAAAACTCAATGCATATTTGGCATTCTCAATACAACGAAGACCATCTTCTAAAGCATCAATCGTTGGATTGGAGAAACGGGTGTATAAATACTTCTGCTCATCACAATACAACTCTGTATTATGAAACGTGGACGTTTGATAGATTGGTATGCTGGCAGCACCAGTATATTGATCTAATACAGTGTAACCGTGCAATAACTTTGTATTCTGTTTCATTTTCTTCCCCACTAAAAATTATGAATGATTTTGGTTGGTAATGATTGTCGTTGAAACATCTACTTATAGCCTACACCCATATACTACCGCTTGCAAGAAAGCATACGAACTAGTTCAAGAATCAATACGATAGTTGAAGCTCATCAAAATCTATCAATTAGACACTAACAATTTCAAAAATATCTTTCACTTTATCGTAGATATTCATCTTTTTCGCGTATGTATACAACTTATTAAAATCTTTATTACGATAACGAGCATATCTTGTTATTATTGTTGAAAACAATTCAGCCTCAACTTTATTTCTATTTTTCACAAAATCGCAAATTGTTCTTTCTAAATCATAGACATTTACCTTATTTCCATAAATTGTTTTACATTGCGTAATACCTAGTTCATATATATCTTTAGTCACATAATGAACTCTTTTTATCACTTTGAATGCAGCTTGCATTATATCCTTTGTATACTGTTACTTCTAGTTCTGATGGAATAATATCTGTAAATTGAAATAGATACAAAGCAGATACATACGAGTAGATTTGCAACTTTATACTTATTTTTGAAAGAAGTAATATTCGTCATAATCACCTTTTGCAGAAAGATATACTCCTCTTTCTTCACGAACTAATTCTCCTGCTTCAACCATTCTAGTTAAATATATAGTTGGGATATTAGAATTCACTAGTTCACCACTTGTAATAAATCCACCCATTTTTTTCAATCTTTTGTCGTATCTTCTTTTTATAATCCATTTTAACCTCCATTTAATGTTGTAAATATGCTTACATTATATTCTTTAGTACGCATATTTACAACATTATATATAAAGAAAAAAAGCCACCGTAGTGGCTGATAGATTACTTCGATAATCCTAACAAGGACTTAATCTTATTTTGAATACGGATATTGCGTTGTGCCTTTTTGATATCTCCTACCCAATGACAGGAAGAATGACAACCTGAACTACAATCTCCACTGCAGGAGCTTACTCCATTTTTCATCACATATCGAATATCAAATGCAATGATTACAACAACGACCAATAATACTATTAATGTTGAAAGGTTCATATTTACGCTCCTTAAGTTAACTATAACTAACACTATTAGTATACTTCTTTTTTTCTGATTTGAAAAGTCAAACGCAATAAGAAATTAAACGTGTCTGAATCGAAGTTGATATTGTCTTAATGAACCGAAAGGGAAAAATGTCCCATTTATAGAAAGGAATTGTTATGATTCATTCCATTAGATTGGATTGAATATGAAAAGATTATATTAACCCTCTATGGAAGAAAACAAATACAACATTATTAAAGAACTGGTTGATCATTCTGGCAATAAACGCCGTGCGGCATTAAAAACTAAATTGTTCTATCCGTACTATCAACCGCCTGATTACACGTTATAAGTCTGAAGGAAAATCCTCATTTTCACATGGTAATCGTGGACGATTACCATCGAACACATTCTCACTGGAAACGAAAAAACAAAATCATTGAACTCTATCTTAACGAGTATCTTGATGCCAACATCACTCATTTCAGTGAAATCGTCCAGATGGACCTCGGCATCTCCATCAGTGACACCACTATTAGAAACTGGTTATCAGAACACGATGTCTTGTCCCCAAAGGCTCATCTAAAAACTAAGAAACAATTAAAGGAACGTTTGGCAGAACGATTAAACCAAACAACATCTACAAAGGTCAGAAACGCAATCAATGAACAAATCGAATCAATTGAAGATGATACGCCTCATTCACGAAGATCTAGATCCAAATATATGGGAGAGATGATTCAAATGGACGCTTCAAGCTACGAATGGATTCCCCGGCGAGATATGGTATCTACACCTAGCTGTAGATGATGCGACTGGTACTGCTGTGGGAGCCTATTTTTGATATACAAGAGACCCTACGTGGCTATTACAACGTTTTTCCATCAGATACTAGTCGACTATGGCATACCCGCTCTATTCTATACGGATAAACGAACCGTATTTGAATACAGAAAGAAAAACCAAAGGCACTTCGACGACGAGGATACCTTCACACAGTTCTCCTACGCCTGCCATAACCTTGGTGTCGAAATCAAAACAACGAGCATCGCACAAGCCAAAGGACGCATCGAACGTCTCAACCAGACTTTCCAATCACGTTTGCCAGTTGAACTTAGACGTGCTCGTATTACTTGTATGGCGGACGCGAATAAGTTCCTAAAATCCTACCTAAAGGAATTCAATGCAAGGTTCGCCCCTACACTTGAATAGTACCAATTCTGTATTTGAAGTACAACCAGATATAGAAACAATCAATCAAACATTGGCAATCATTTCATCGAGAATAGTCGATCAAGGCAACTGTATCAAGTTCAAAAAAACAAGTATTGGATGACTATGACAAGGAACATAATAGAATTCCACTAAGACCTAAGATGGAGGTATTGGTGATTGAATCATTTGAACAAAAGATTTTTGTCAATGCGATGGATACACTATACATTTTAGAAGAAGTACCAGTGTTTGAAGAAAATTCGGCTGAGTTCGATAATATCATTGAAACTCCTGAGAAAAAGAAAGTATATATTCCGCCGATATCTCACCCTTGGAGGAAGTATTCATATCAATTATTTACAAAAAAAGCAGAACTATTATAGCTCCGCTAATATTCGTTAATTTTTAAGACATTTTCCTTTTTGATTGACAGTCAAACGCAATAAGAAATTAAACGTGATGCACTAACATTGCCAAATGAATCAGGATCACCACCAGCAGTCTTAATTGCATTCTTAACTGCTTCCTTAATCGCATCCGAAGTGATTGTTGCACCAGTTACTCCATCTACATTAGGACTGTTCTTTTCAACAATCTTCTTTGGTAACTCTGTAATAGCAGTACCAGCAATCTCAGGTGTCTCTTTATTATCTTTAACTTCTACATTTGTAATCTTCCCAGAAGAAATAGTTGTGCTGACTGTAACCTTTCCGTTACGTCCATCAACTGTTTCCTCATAAAGTACCATCTTTTACAGTAGTACTCTTCTTTGCTGAGCATCCAGCTAGTAGCATACCTACGCTTAAGCATGCCGCAAATAAACGTTTATTCATAGTTCTCTCCCTTTGTTTACTTGATAAAAAGTATCACAATAGGTAATTTATCTATTTGTCTATTTCAGACAAACCATAAACTATTTTTTTCGTCAGAAATAAAAAGCGAATAACTAGAAATCCTTTGATATCACCATTTCTAGATAACTTACTTCTACTTTATTTTTTTATTCTTTAAAAAGTGGAATTTAACTTTTCACTTGATCCAACTTAAATTTATTCCATTCTTTCTAATATATACATTTAAAAGTGTTTCTATGTACGTCTAGTATCTTTTGCAATTTTACTTTTCGATAATCCTTTCTCATGCAATTCAATAATAGTTTTCTCTTTTGCCAGTCAATTTATAATGAGTAGACTTTTTCCTTTTTAGCTATGCACAATTGTACCCCTTCCGCTTTTTGCAGGGCTAGCGCTTCCTTGGTTCTCTGGCTTATTAAGTTTCTCTCTATTTCCGCACTTAGTCCAAATGCGAATGCTAGTACTTTAGAGGTAAGATCATCTCCTAATTTATATCCATCTTTTATCGTCCAAACTTTAATTTCATTTTCCATGCAATAATTTAATATCGACATTATCATAAACATATTTCTCCCTAGTCTAGACAGTTCTGCACAAATAATAATATCTCCTTTTTTTCACTTTACCTAACAATTTCCCTAACTTTCTTTCATCAACTTTTTTTGTACCAGAAATCGTTTCTTCAATCCAAGAAGCCACCAATAAATTTCTTTCTTTAGATTAGTTTTTCGATTTCAAATCTTTGATTTTCAACAGTCTGTTTATCAGTACTCACTCTTATATATCCATAAATCATATTAAATTCCTCCTCTTATGGTGACATATAAACGAGCGATTATATAAAAGCAAAAATAGTTCTGAAACATTATTTAATAATTCCGAAAACTGGGTTATTTTTAAATCCTATTGAACTTTCTATAAAGAAAAAGATAGAACAATATGGAACAAAACTACAAGACTGGAACCTATCAATTAATAGAGGAATTCTTACAGGCTATAATGACGCTTTCATTATAGATGAAGCAACAAAGAATTCATTAATAACAGCAGACCCCAAATCCGCTGAATTAATTCGACCAATTTTAAGAGGCAAAGATATAAAAACGCTATACTTATAACTATGCAAATTTATATCTAATTTGTACTTTTTCCAAGCAAACACTATGATATAGATAAGTATCCAGCGATACGTGATTATCTTCTATCTTTTGATAAAAGAAGATTAGCCCAGACCGGAGAAAAAATATTGACGGTATAAAAAGGATTTAATGCAAGAAAAAAAGACTGGAAATAAATGGTTTTGAAACCCAAGATCAGATAAATTATTCGGACGATTTTAATAAGCAAAAAAATTAATATGGACACCTGTCAACTCAGAATACAAATTCACAATAATCCCTGAAGGATATTTTTTTCAATAATTCAATTTTTTTATGATTACAGGTAACGATTTATATTATTTATGTGGAATATTAAATTCGAGTTTATATCAAAAAAATATTTTTGAAATGGTATTTACAAACGGTAGTTATAACTATGGATCTGCATCAAGTATAAAAAAAGTTGCCAATAATAAAATTGTCAAATGAAATCCACAGTAACATTGAAAAAAACTAGTAAAAATCAATACTATCTGAGAACAAATTGGAACTATGTTCTCAGATAGATAATCTAATTTTACACTTCATTAGGAATTAAAGAATAGAAAAAAAGCATAATCTGGTTCTTTTCTTTTTCTGCAAGATTATATAAATCTAATATCATTTCATCAATCTCTAATTCAATAGCGGTAGTGTCCTTTGCTTCTGCTATTGAATTTTTGTAGTTTAATAACTTTACTTTCAAAGATTTCGTTTTAATGAGTCACTAACCATTTTTATTTTTTTATTTTTTTCAAAGAAAATCTTACTTAATTCTCTAGTACCACCTTGTAATTGAGGAAATGAATCTCTAAAAACAATATTTAAAAAGTTTTTGAGTTTAAAAATGCTGTTAAATATCCTAAGTGTCTTCCAGTGATAATAAAACATTTCTGATTAATATAAAAAAATTATTGTTATCTAAATAAAATGGTAAATATTTAGTCATATTAGGATATATGATTTTCTGCTTATTAAAAATCGTCCAAATATTTACAACTTCTCAATTCCCACCAATAATCTCCTTGATCATCACGTTTATATAAGCCTTTTGATTTCTTGCTTTTTATTTTTTTGATAATTCCATTTCCGTGTTTACTAGATATGAATAAATAGATGGGTGTGCCTTCTTGAACCAAGTTTCCGGATTAGAATTTCCTTTATGATTATTTGTATATCCACAAGGAACATAAATAACCCAAAGTTGAGCAAATTCATAGGAATATCTTTTTATATCTTTGCCTCTTAAAAATCGGTCGTATTAATTCTTCCGATTTAGGATCAGAAGCTATTAAAGCGTTTTTAGTGGATTCATCTATAATGAAAGCATCATTATAACCAGTTTTTATCCCATAGTTAATTTGAATGTTCCATTCACTTAATGGCGTACCATATTGTTCAATTTTATTTTTTTAATGTTTGTCTCAATTGGGTTGAGAAGTATCCAATTATCGCTTGAATTAAAAATTGTTTTTCAGAATAATGTTGCTGTAAATAATCGCTCAAATTACTTGTACATCCATCATCCACAGTAACAGCAAGTGTTTTTTTCCTTTATTTTTTTCTCTTTACATGCAATCAAAGTATTAACGTCCACAGTAGCAGATTCAAATATTTTATTACCTGCATAATCAATCAATTTTTAAAGGATTGCAATTATCTGCTAAATATCCACGCAACTTTTTCACCATAACCAGCTCGCATCCATTTGTTTGAAGTAATATAACATAATATGCCTTTATCTTTTTAGAAGATTTAAACCTTTTTCATAGAAAATACAGTATATATCACCAGTTCTTGCAAATGTTGCATATCCTTGATCTTCTAATTCGTTTGCCAACTTACCACCATCTTTTTGTAACTGAACATAAGGTGGATTAGCGATAACAATATCAAATCCATCATTTTTATAAACTTCTTCAAATTCTAGTTCCCATATGAAGAAAGGTTTGGTTTTATTTTTTTAATCATGTCTTCAATTCTGTAGAAAACATCATATTTTTCCTTGTGCAACCAACTCAGCTCTAATCAATTCCATCTGTTCAAGTTCAATTTGACGAGATAATTTTTTTGTTTTTCGTGTTCATCTGATGTATTAAAAAAATTAACCTTAGCATCCTTCAATCTATTTAAGATTACTTCTACAGTATCCGTATTAAATAGATTCATCTGAAGATCAGCTTTTAGCTTCTTTCTTTGAACCTCTCCATCTAACATTCCATAATTTTATATTTTTCAAAAGTATCAACCAATGAATTTCCTACTCTCAAATGAAAATTTAAATTTGGAAGAGGTTTTGGTGCATCACCATTTGTTTCTTGATCTACAATCAAAGATAACCACAAACGTAGTTTTTGCAATTTCTACCGCATCATATTCTAAATCCACTCCATATAAAGAATTTTTGAATAGTTTGTAATTTAATTACGTACTTATCTATTTTTGTTTGTTAATTCAAGTAAATTAGTACGTAATTTAACTATTTGGTTCAACATACCAACAAGAAATGCACCTGATCCCTCTCGTGTCAAGCGACTGACACAAAAATATATTGTCTATTTTTAGATAGCAAAAAGAGAGTGATTTCTCACTCCCTCTTGCGTCTATTTCCATATGATTTTTTTGAACTATACTGCCTTCACAGATAACCGACTCAACATACTTTTCCATAAGTTCTCGTGTAAGTTCATTATCTGTTACTACTTCTGTTTCGTTAGAAGATAGTTTTATCTTTTCTTCTAGCTTACTAATTTCATTATCTATCTGATTTTTTTACTTTCTACAAACTTAACTTTCGTCATTTTCCCAAGTTTATATTTTTTTCAAAAATCAGACATCTTTTTTTGCCTGAAGCTTTTCTATCTTTTTCTCTATATCTTTAATGCTTATTTTTTTCTTTGAGCTTTACTTCTACTTCACCATATTTCTCTTTAATAAGCGAAAGCACCTGTTCCTCTAATTTATCAACTCTTGAGTTTTTATGTTCAACATTATTACACTTGCAGATCCTACAATGAAAATACTTGTGTATTCTCATGCTTCCATCCGGTCGTTTAAACTTTGATTGAGTAAGTCCCAGAATATGGTTACAAGTAGGACATCTTGCGAAGCCTTGTAATGGGGAATGCTTTCTCCATGTATAGTCAGTATTTTTCCCTTTTAAGAAACTATTATTTTTCTTTGATAGCTTGAACCCTTTCAAACTCTTCTCTTGAAACGATAGCTTCATGGTGGTCATAAACTCTACCCCATTCTTCTTTAGGATTAAATTTAAAACTACCAGGAGTCAATACCGACTTTTCTTGCATATTGAAGACATAAGTGCCTGTGTAATTTTCATTGGATAAAAATATCTACCACTGTACCATTTGTCCATGTTGGTGCATCTCTTGTATCTGATGATACTATGTTATATTCATAATCCATATTTGTAAGTTCTTTTTTACGTTCGTTTGGTGTTGGTATATTCTCTTCATTCATAACTGCTGCAATCTTTCTTGATGCAAGTCCTGTAAGTGCTAAGTCATATACCTTCCTCACAATCCAAGCTGTCTTATCATCAATAATGATGTTGTGCTTATCATCTGGATCTTTCATATAACCAAATGCTGGACTCCATGCAAGAAACTTTCCTTGCTTCTTAAGTTCTGTAGTAACTGTCTTTACTTTCTGCGAAATATCTTTTGTATAAAAGTCATATAGCAAACCTTTAAACTGAATATCAAGGTCTGTTCCATTCCCTTTTTCCTTATCACTATCATAGCCATCATTAATCGCAATAAATCTAATACCAAGAAAAGGAAATATATTCTCCAGATAATCACCGAGCGAAATATAATCCCTCATAAATCTCGATAAGTCTTTTACAATTATGGCATTGATTTTACCATTCTTAACTCCTTCTAGCATTCTTTGAAAAGATGGTCTTTTCTCATTTGTACCTGTATATCCGTCATCAATGTATTCTTCTCTTTGAAAAACTTTTAAATTCATCATTTCTATCAAGAAAATCATTCAGGAAATACCTTTTGATTGATGATACTTTCGCTCTCATCTTTCTTCATCTGATCTTCTACAGATAATCTAATGTAAAGTGCAATTTTACTCAATATTAACACCTCCCATCAAACTATCCATATTAAATTTAAAGATTATTTTCAAAGTTATGATTGCCATAGACAATTATCTTTTCCACTAAGCTATGAATTAAATCAGATGGTAATTTTTCAACCTTTTTGCCGAAAAATACGTCCTTAATCCACTTAATAGATATTTTCTTATCCCTTTCAAGGTCTTTTACAACCTTTTCAATAGCAATAACTTCATTATTGATTGTTGCAATATGGCTAAGAGTAATCTCTCTTTTAAAGGCTATATACTTCCCTATCAATCTTGCCTAAGCTATATTCTTCATAAGCTTTTTGAATTAGGAATTCTTCCTTCTCTGTCTTAATTTTAAGCTTTGAAATATCTTCGTTTAGCTTATCTATACTTTCAAAAACCTAGCAGACACTCTTTCTATTAGCTTTGCCTTGCTTGTAGCCTTAGTAATAAACTCTGCTACCTTTTCAGACATTGCCTTATCAAGCTCTCTTTCCATAATAAATACTCCTACTTCGTTATCTATCTTGCCTGTGCAAGTATCGTTTTGAAAAGAGTAATAAAGCCTATCATGGTTTGTCCCGTAAATTCTGGTTCTTCGATAAAGTTCCTTACCTGTTGCATTATTAAAAATCAAGCCCTTATATCTATTCTCATAATCTCTTTCAAAGTTATGCATCTCTGCACCAAAAGCATTGTTCTTTAATCTATTTGCTCGCCCTTGCAGCACTTTTTCAAAGTCTTCTTTTGAGATAATAGGTTCATGAGCATTTTCATATATAATATGCTGGCTTTCATCTACAAATTGTTGCTTCATTCCTTTTGCAAGATTTTGTTGCTTAACGCCTTGCACCAAAGTTCCTGTATAAGTTCTATTAGTAAGCATTTTGGAAATAGTACCTTTATTCCACTGCGGATCACCATCCCGTCTATAAATTCTACCTGTTTTGTAATAGACCATTCCTGTAGCATAACCCATAGTATTAAAGTGTTTTTGCAACCTCATATTGGCTTTTTCCCTCCAAGTGTTAGTCGGAACATTTCTTCAACAATGAATCGAACATTCTCATCAACTTCTAACTTCTGTCCCTCTTTTAATTTCACTACCTTATATCCATAGGGCGGAACAGAACCAATAAAATATCCATTTCTTGCCCTATTATGTTTGCTTGTCTTTATCTTTACAGAAATGTCTTTAGCATACATATCATTGACGATATTCTTAAGAGTTACTTCAAATGACTTCTTTGAGTCTAAATCCTTTAACGGTATCAACCTTATCATTAACAGAAATAAACCTTACTCCCAAGAACGGAAATACCTTGTCTATGAGTCTTCCCATCTCAAGATATTCTCTTCCAAGTCTTGATAAGTCCCTTATGATAATACAATTAATTCTTCTTTTCACGAATATCTTGCATCATTTCCTGGAACTGTGGTCTTTCAAAATTTGTCCCACTATATTCATAGTCTGTGTAAATATTTACGACTTTGATATTTTCCTTTAAAGCATACTCTTTACAACAAAGCACCTGTGTTTCGATAGACGATGATTTCTCACGCCATTCTTCTTTTCTTTCACTGGATAATCTTGTATATACTCCTGCTTTTATAGAATACTTTTTGTGCTTGTTCTTCGTTTTTTTCTTATATATCTTTTGGAAGTCCTTGCCATTAACAAACACCTCCAACTGCAAGCTTAGGTTCAACTCTTTCTAAATGCTCACCAAATAACTTGCCCATTGATATTAGTCTTGCATTATGTGTATCCTTAGCTTCGACCTTATCACTATCTACAATCGCTTGAAGCAGATTCACTGTTTCAATATTGTTGAAGACAAAGTTAATTGCATTATCCTCTCCAATCTCAATACGATCTATAAAAGACACTAAAGACAATCGATTCAGTTCACCATTTTCAGGATTAGGAACTATCTCAGAAACGAAACTACCTTTATCGTTTATCTTCATTTTCAGTTCATCTACGATATTTTGCTTTGTAATAATTTGTTTCTCAATTTCTCTAATCTTGATAAGATAATTTTTCTAAATCGTTCAAATTCCTCAGTCGTAATAAGTTCTTCTTCTAAATCCATGTAAAGAGATTGTCTAAGTCTTTCATGCTTTCTTTTTTTCTGCATATAATGACTCAAAATCAACTTTTTAATTTAAACTTTGACACATCTATTTCGCTAACTTTTTTTAAGCAGTTCATTGTACTTAGATAGATATTCATTTAATGCATGAATAGTTGCATGAGTAACATAGTCTTCTTTTTACACTATGTCTTGAACACTCTCCAGCATTGTTATATTCAGAGCAAATGTAGAAAATCTTATCTCTTACTTTTCGCCTAATCATAGGACTTTCACAATCTTTGCAATAAAGCATACCTGATAATATATATGGCTTATCTTTTAGACTGTTTCACATCACGAAGTAGCATTTTGTTTGCAAGTGCAAAGATGGATTTTGATACTATGCTTTCATGAGCATTTTCTATTGTTATCCAGTCTTCTTTGGAAACATCGACTTCGTGCTTTGATTTATAATTTAACTTTGTGGTTTTTCCTTGTTCCAGGACACCAATATAAACCTTATTTGAAATAATACGGTTTACCATCTTAGCATCCCACTTTGCTTTTTTCACAACAAAACCAGTATTGAAGTTATCACCATTATTTTCTTTGTGCTTTGATGGTGTAACTGTTCCAATACTGTTTAGAAAAGTCGGCAATAGCCTTTGAGGAATAACCCTCTATTTTCATATTAAATATTCGCTCAATGATATGAGCTACTTCTGTATCAACTACAAGCTGATGTTTGTTCTTATCATCTTTCTTATATCCAAAAAGGAGCAAATGATCCAATAAACTCGCCATTCTTCCTTTTTCACCTCTTTTGATGATTTCACTTTCATAGAAATATCTCGACAATAACTGTCATTGATAAAATTTCTAATTGGAAGTATTAAATGTGTATCACTAACATCTGCATTATCACTATCATAGTTATCATTTACAGATATGAAGCGAATACCTTTTTTCAGGAAATATCTTTTGCAGATACTTCCCAGACTCAATATAATCTCTACCAAAACGAGATAAGTCTTTTACCATAATGATAGAAAAACTTTCCTTTATTCAGGTCATCAATCATATTCTTGAAATTTGGACGCTCAAAATTAGAACCACTATATCCATCATCTACATATTCATAAGATAGATCTATGTTCTTTTCTTTAGCGTAAGATTTGATTATTTGTCTTTGATTTGAAATAGAGTTACTTTCATTACTGTCCCCATCTTCTCTTGAAAGACGAAGATACATACACGCAGTATTTCTCATAACAATCCTCCTAAAATGATATTTTGGCAAATAGTCATTTCGGAAGATTACTTCTACCACCTATATTTTACCGCACCCTATTTCTCTTTGTCAGCCCCTCAAATTCTGACACAAGATTTACATAGATACATCTCAACAATATCAAGTAAATCAAGCTTTTTCACTTTCGCTCGTAGAGTAGGTTATTTTCTTAGAATAATCATCGGCTATTTGCTTCTTATCCTTATCTTTCTTAACTTCTTTTTTTCTTATTCATAGTCTTAACCTCACTATTTTTTTATAATAAGTTTTATGACATTGGTAGGTGCATTGGCTGCTACATTGGAATCTCACCACCGCCCCTTATTAAGACGAGCCGGCTTAAACTATTGAAGTATCATTATCACCATTCGTATCACAGAGATAGATTGCCACACCTATCCTTTATGTATTCCTATTTATCGCTCTTTTTCTTTTATCCTTGGCACTTACCAGTATTCATTTAAACCAATTTCTCAGCAGAAAAGTCTTGGCGTAGGTCATAATTCTCCACAAATGGATAACGTCCCACCTTGGTCTATTCAGTTGTCAAAGATCAATTAGCTTTCTGCTATGTAGGATTCTTTGCTTAATAACGGAATAGATTTTCTCTTCTACCTCAAAAGCAAAAAGGATAAATTTCCCCCTACACTTTAATAGTGAAAATTTATCCCTCTTGGTAACCAGATTTATGAAATTTTAAAAAAAAGAAAAGCACCCACTATTTACAAGTAGATACTTTTCAATACCATTAACATTTTAATTTCTAAGTACTTATCATTTGCTACGATTAGTTTCTTATAATAATCATCATAGCTTTTTACTAAATTTTCTAATAAGTGGAATCGCAATTTCATAATACTTGTTGTCTTTCATAAAGTTTTGTAATTTATCTTGAATTTGCTTCATTAGGCTCTTTTTGATATTCTTCACTGTTTTTTTATATTCTTCATATTGAGAAATAGTATTATCATTTTCTTTTTAGCCATTTTTCAACATTTTCAATAGCGTTAATTTTTATCTTTATTAACTTTTTTTAGTATCTGCATATCAAAAGTAGAACTTATCTTTTCAATATAATTTTTGCTCATCCTTACTTAACTGAAATAATGGTAAATTATCTAAGTAATCTACATATTTTTCAAATGCTTCTTCCTCATCTTTTCCTAATGATTCATTTAAAAAAATGGTTGATATGCTGCAAATAACATTTGTCCAAAATATCCCGGAAATAATCTCTAATCTTTCGTAGATTGATTCCTCTGCTTCAATCAATTTAATTTTTTTCATTTATAAGTTCCTGATTTTTCACCTTTAACTACAAGTTCAAGGACTTCTTTTCTTTTTCTCTTCAACATCTAATTGATGTTGCTTTCTTCTTAAAACAGATGATAATGCACTAATGCCAGTGGTTAGATACCCTTCTATTTCAGTTACACTAATTCCAAGTTTTTCTAAATAAAGATATTTGAATTAAAACCTCTAAATCATTCTCGCTGTAATCTCTATAACCGTTTTCAGTTTTTTTGAGGATTTATAAGTCCTTTCTCCTCATAATATTCAATTGCTTTTTCTTGTTAAACCTGTTTTTGTTTTGAATTTCATTTCTTAACATGGTTTGCCACCTCCTTTAATTAAAAGATAGCACTGTCCCCAACGGACAGGTCAAGCAAAAAACTTACTCGTATTTTTTTCTTTTTTTATAGCCAAATAAATTAATCTTATTATCGGAATACATATCATACAAAAAGACTACAAGCGATGGAATTTTAGGCATATTAATCACCTCCACTAAAACAACTTAAATTTAGCAATTATAAATAAAACAATTGCAACGATAAAAAAAGAATACATGCTCTTTTTACTGAAAAACCCATAAATTTTTTTCAGGATTTCTTTTTATCATATTTTTATTTGCTTTAAGTCTCCTACTTTCGTATTCATAGAAACCTGTATTCTGTTACTAGATATATATTGTTTACCATCAACTAAGTACATAAAATTTGCCCATTTGGAATTTCCTTTTTCACAGCCTCCGGATTTGGTTGCCATATAGATACAACCTCTGCTTTTTACATAATCTGTATTACTTTTATACAAAAAGAGGACATTTGCTGTCCCCTCGTTATACAATCAATTCACCACAAAAATCATGAAAGAAGGTTAAACAAATGTCCCATAATGATTCTATCCTAAATATTCTTGGAATTAAAGATAAAAATATTAAAATTATTTCTGTTGAAGAAGCTGAACACAACAACGATTCTGTTAAAGAGTATATAACGCTAATAACAGCTACTCTTTCTTATCCGATTAATCGTTGTCGTAACTGTGGCTTTCCCACAGTTAATAAGGATGGCTTTCGCAAAACTCATGTACGACTGGCAAGTTTAAATGGGAGAAGATATGAACTAGAGCTTCGTAAACAACGCTATAAATGTAAATCATGCCATACTACTTTTTGGTGCTATTACTAATTTAACCAAAGAAAATCAAACCTTATCCAGTGATCTCAAAAATCAAATCATGCTTTTAGCTCGTAAAGGCTTATCTGGTCAGCTTATTGCTGAAATGTGTCACTGCTCTCCTAGCAGTGTTCGTCGAACAATCTTAGAGCGCATGGAACCACACTATCGTGTGGCTAAGTTGCCTAAGCATCTATGTTTTGACGAGTTTCGTTCAATTAAGTCTGTGATGTCCTTTATCTGTTGTGACGCTGAAACCCACCAAATTGTCACAAAGTTACAGGATCGTCTATCACCTACCATTGTTGATTATTTTGAAAGTCGTTATTCAAAAGCCGAACGCGAATGCGTTCAATCAGTTGTAATTGATTTAAATGCTCAATATCAAAGTTTTATCTATCGCCTTTTCCCTAATGCCAATATCATTATTGATCGCTTCCACCTTGTACAATTAGCTGGTCGCGCTTTGGACAATTGTCGTATCTCTATCCTAAAGCAACTTGATAAACAGAGCCAAGAATATAAAATTATGAAGTCACATTGGAAGCTATTCCATAAAAAAGCTGAAGATCTTCACCCTGAAGAAGTAGTTTTTCTTCGCGGCGTTAAACAATATATGACTCGCCAAAATGCTGTTGATCTCATTACTAGTAAATTTTCCAAGTTCGCTGAAGTATACCAAACTTACCAAGATATCACGAAAGCCCTAAACGAGCGCAATAGTGAATTACTAGAGTCAACCATCTTAGACTACCAAAAAACCAATACAGAAATGGATACTGCTATTCAAACCCTTCGTCAAAACAGAAAATATGTCTTAAATAGCGCTAAATTTGAATACTCTAATGGTCCTTTAGAAGGCATCAATCGCAAAATCAAAACCCTAAAACGAACTTGTTATGGTTTTGCCAATCAAAAATTTTTCTTTTTAAGAATCGATTGTATTTTTTCGTAAAAAAATACCCCCTACATTTTCGTAGGAAGTATTTTTAGTCAACCATACCAGTTGACAGATATCCCACTTAGGACATTTTCCTACAAGGGGTCCCGAGCGCTTAGTGGGAATTTGTACCCCTTATCGATACAAATTCCCCGTAGGCGCTAGGGACCTCTTTAGCTTCTTGGAAGCTGTCAGTAGTATATCTAATAATTTATCTCCATTCCCTTTAGTAACGTGTAACTTTCCAAATTTAAAAAAGCGACTCATAGAATTATTTCCTCCCGTTAAATAATAGATAACTATTAAAAATAGACAATACTTGCTCATAAGTAATGGTACTTAAATTGTTTACTTTGGCGTGTTTCATTGCTTGATGAAACTGATTTTTAGTAAACAGTTGACGATATTCTCGATTGACCCATTTTGAAACAAAGTACGTATATAGCTTCCAATATTTATCTGGAACATCTGTGGTATGGCGGGTAAGTTTTATTAAGACACTGTTTACTTTTGGTTTAGGATGAAAGCATTCCGCTGGCAGCTTAAGCAATTGCTGAATCGAGACTTGAGTGTGCAAGAGCAACCCTAGTGTTCGGTGAATATCCAAGGTACGCTTGTAGAATCCTTCTTCAACAATCAGATAGATGTCAGACGCACGGCTTTCAAAAACCACTTTTTTAATAATTTGTGTGCTTAAATGGTAAGGAATATTCCCAACAATTTTATACCTCTGTTTGTTAGGGGAATTGAAACTGTAGAATATCTTGGTGAATTAAAAGTGACACGAGTATTCAGTTTTAATTTTTTTCTGACGATAAGTTGAATAGATGACTGTCTAATTCAATAGACGTTACCTGTTTACTTATTTTAGCCAGTTTCGTCGTTAAATGCCCTTTACCTGTTCCAATTTCGTAAACGGTATCGGTTTCTTTTAAATTCAATTGTTTTATTATTTGGTTGAGTACTTTTTCACTCGTTAAAAAGTTTTGAGAATATTTTATATTTTTGTTCATGTAATCTCTCCTGAAGTGATTACATCTATAAACAAATACAGAAGTTAAACGATTTGTTTGTAATTTTAGTTATCTGTTTAAAAAGTCATAAGATTAGTCACTGGTAGGAATTAATCTAACGTATTTATTTATCTGCGTAATCACTGTTTTTAGTCTGTTTCAAAACAGTAGATGTTTTATCTACATTACGCATTTGGAATACCAACATGACGAATCCCTCCTTCTTAATTACAAATTTTTAGCATCTAATTTAACTTCAATTCCTATTATACAAAATTTTAAGATAATGCACAATCAACACACTCTTAAGTTTGCTTCTAAGTCTTATTTCCATAACTTCTTTTACGTTTCCGCCATTCTTTGCTGTTTCGATTTTTATGATATGGTGCAAGTCAGCACGAACACGAACCGTCTTATCTCCCATTATATCCTTTTTTTGTTGTTATCACGTCCTGTTCTTTTACTGACTGTTGCTTCAAAATCTGCTTGTGTCGGTCTGTCAGTTTCGCATGGTCGAGAATGTCTTTTACAACCTGCGTCTGGTTGATTTCATCAAGTTTAATCGCAACCTTTAAGGTCGGGGCAACTTGATGAGATAGCCAGTTCAGCGTCCTTTGGAAGGAGTAAGGCTCTGGTTTTGTGGTTAGTTTTAATCGTTCACGATTGTTCCCAATAAACCAAGCCCATTCTTCATTCAGTTTCCAATCAGAACGAGGTTTGGAATCGTCTTTATCTACAAAACGGATATACCGATTGATAATTTTAAAGGCGGTATGCTCTGGATTGTCATAGACGAGTAAATCACGGACTGCATAATAGGCACGCTCATTTTTCAATCGAATCTCAAAACGGTTTTTTACTTCTGCGTCTTCAATGGGAATATCATTTTTCTTGTACTGCTCGTAGTCCTTTTCATAGATACAGAAATAAACTTCACTTTGTAATGAACCGATATAGAGGGTGTTTCCCATACATTCCTTTTCCTCTTTGCGTACCAGTTCGCCACTGCGATAGCTTTTAAAACTGCGGAAGACGGAGATACATTCTTCCTGTTGGCACTTTTCAGTGAGTACAGGGATATTTAAAATCCCTGTCTTATCGTTAATGGCAAGGTCAAGGCGTTTCATCACACCGCCAGCCACCAAAACGTCCATAAAGAACTCATACCAGCTTCTTTGTTGTGCCAGAAGATAGCTTTCAAATTGTCTGCACCCACGACCTTTCAATTCCACCAGAACTCCTTTGTCCAGTTCATGGGAGCAAAGGACGAATATGTCGCCTAAAGCATAATGCTCTGAATAAGAATAGAAACCATAGTCCTCATGAAGAAAATAGGACAGTTTCAGTTGTAAGATGTTTTCGACCACCTGCTGTACGTCTGTTGTCGGAAAGCGAATTCTTACATAATCAAACAGCATTTCAAGGGGAGCGTCGGGATTGAAGCGTTCCAGAGCTTCCCAAAGGGACTGCTGTAAATCCTCTGATGGCTTGACTTTTCCTGTTTCAATATCGCTTAGATACTGCCTTGTAATACCAGTCGCAACAGCTAAACGGTTTTGAGATAGTCCATAAGCCAAGCGTTTTTCTTTTAAATGCTGTAACCAAGTTTGTTCATTCAGTAAAAATCCCTCCAATCAAAAAGGCGTATGTCAACTTTTAAAGCCCATTTGACATACGCTGAAATTTTGTAAATCCCTTGTAACCAAAGGATTTTCTAATGTTTTTTTGACTGTTTCCTGTCGATTTGTACCCCCCTGTTAGATACGGGGGGTTAAGTGCTGGCGTGGCTATTGCCACACCAGCCAGCAAGATCAGTCCACACCTGCGACTTCCGCTTCGCACGTCGCCTGCGTGGACTGTCTGCTGTTGGATAACTTTTTAATTTCCTCCAAGAAATCATATCCTTTTGGTACAAGGGGAGTATAAAACTCTGATATGACACTTGTTCCTACATCAACATAGCCACGACCTTTGATTCGCTTTAAGAAGAAATCCTTTTGTACGTCACTGCCAAACATCATGCCATAGCCCATTTCAGACATACGACCTAAAGCCACTCTGAAATTAAACTGATCACGGATTCCGTCGCCTAAATATTTTGCGTCTGGACGTTGACAAGCCAGTATTAGAAAGAAGCCAGCTTGACGACCTAACATGACAATCTGTTTCAGCTTATTCATAACTGCGGTGTTTTCTTTTGTTCCCAGCATTTCCATGAAAGCGACGTATTCATCAAAGATTAAGAAGTGTGCCGGGAGACCTAAGTAAGCATAATTTTTGCCAGTCTTATAGTTCTTCATCTGCTTCATTTCCTCACTACGTTTCATCATTTCTTCATAGAATGTTTCAATGCAAGAAAGCAAGTCTTCTTTTCTATAGTAGACATTTGCCATCACAGAACCTAAGTCCGCAAGATCAGCATTTTTCGGGTCAAGAATATACAGTTTTGAATCTGTATGAAGCAAGGCTTCAATCAGTGTCAGTATAAAGTAAGTTTTACCGCCACCTGTACCACCAGCAATCAACATATGAGGGAGCTTATCATATTCCCACCATACGTTTTTCATTAAGCGAAGTTTACCATCTTTAGCTTCTACTTCATCAATAGAAATACGACTGGCTATGGTGTCATAGAGCAAAGTATATTCCACATAGGAATCCTTTAACTCTTTATCCGTCAGCTCACAGTACAAGCCACTCTCTAATTTCTTTTCCAAGTGTAAGAGTTGGTCTTGATATTTTCCCAGCGTGATTTCCACCCGTATCTGTATCAAGCCATTTTTAAGTCGATAATACATTTTAGGGAAGTAGGTTATCTTTTCCTTTGTACGACCAGCACTATCTTTAAAGAAACCCTCTGTTTTGACCTGTTCAGATTCATACCACTTGTTTTCAAGTATCATCTTTGCCAGTTTTTGACGGTGGTAAAGTTGTTTAACCGTATCATAGCGAACCCGTTTGAATACAAACGCTACCAGCAAGCAGATAAGAATTGCGACACTGAAACTGATAATTAAATAGGGAATGTCAATCTTATCTGCTTGTGATAGGTTAAAATCCTGCCAGTTGATCTGCTGGATTGTCTTCACATGAAACAGTCCGACAACCAGCAGGAAAACAGGCAGGAGTGACGCTATCGTAAAATGAAAGACTAAATCTTTACCAGATGGGCGAATCCTTTTTACCACGCTGTTTCATGCGAAAAAAAGTCTCCTTTCTACCTAGCGACTATTTGTCTTGTGTCGGTTCTTTCTTTGCTTGTGGTTGAGCTTTGAATGAACTAGAATCCTTTGTCAGCACAATATCGTCTGCCTTGATATACCAGTCAACATCTGCTCCTTGATAGGTGGCAGTAGCAACGGTGTCCGCAATGGGATTGATAAGTTCCACCCGTGCGTTATAATCAAACTCTTTCAAAGGCACGCTGGCAGGAATACTTACTTGAATCATGCGTCCTTGTCCTTTGGATTTTAAGTCATAGGTACGTTCCTTGATTTCATCTGAAACCGACCCGTCTTCATTTTGGATTCTCACTTCACGACGTAGAGCAGAGAATTTCAATTCTCCAAAAGTCGTGTCTTTATCTAATACAATGCCATTTGCTAATCTCATCATTTTTCCTCTCTTTCTTTATTCTTTTATCATGTCGTCAGCATGTAAAAGGTAATTTGTAAAACCACGAGTGCCGATTTTGTAGCCCTCTGCGGTAATACGTGGATTGACTAACTTCACACGTTCCTCAAAGCCGAAATGTTTTTCGCCAGCTTCAGCAGGAAGCACCACCACAATATCATCTGCTCTTTGAACATCAGAATAGAGATTATAGCTTCTTGATAAGACAGTTAGCCGTCCGTTGATTCTTCGCTGAACGACTTTATCCTCGCCAGCAAATTCTAAATTGCCGAATGTTTTTTCCATGTTGGGAATCACAAATTTAAGTTCCATATTTTTACCTATCCTTTCTTTTTTATTGGCTGAATGAATGTTTGATGGTCTTAAAGAGTGGGGAACGACCTTTTGATTCTTGATTTTTTGTTTTCATAAGTTCACTTCCTTTCAAAATCGGGTAAAAAAATAGACACCTCATTTTTTGAAGTGTCTACCTATTAAATATTCAAATTTTATTGGAAGTATCTTTATATCTTCACTTTTCAAGGATAAATCGTCGTATCAAAGCTCATTCATAAGTAGTAAATTAGTAGTAAATTGAGTGGTTTTGACCTTGATAAAGTGTGATAAGTCCAGTTTTTATGCGGATAACTAGATTTTTATGCTATTTTTTTAAGCATAAAACTTTTACTTAAGTCCGCTAAACCTAATACTAAAAAAATATAATAGCAGCTATATAAAAAAATTGTTTTTTTCCATCTCTACCACCCTAACTACAAATTAAATAATTTATAACTAGTATTCTTTTTTTTCTCCATAATCATAACGGACAATTTTACTGCAAGCCCCTATGATTAATATGCTTACAACTAAAAATTCCTAAGCAAATCATTGATATAGAATTCTTACTAAAAAAATCTCCATTAGTTCTGCAAGAAAAATTTGACTTTTCTTTTAACAGTGTTGATAAAGCAAATATTAAGAAATAAGTGATTACCATAATGAGTCTACCCTTTTCAGCACCATATTTAAGAATAAATGGTAATTGAATGGCAGACATAAGTATACTAGCAGCTAATGTAATTAAAGCAATAAACACTATATTATCCAATGACATTTGATTTTTTGTCATCAACAGTACAAAAATGCAGATTGAACCAACCAAACCAAAGGCAAATGCAAAGAAAAACTTGCTCAACACATAACTGCTCTTTTTTATTGGCATCGAAAATGCAAACTGTTCGAAATTTGATTTTGTATCATAGCCAAAGGCGATTGCAGTAAGTATGAGCGGAATCATTACACATATTAACGGAACCATAAACAATTCATTTTCATAAATTCCATATACAGCCAGTGCAATACTGATAGTAACCGTTAATAATAATGTCTTTTTTAAAGTTGCTATATCTTTCAAAATTAATGATGTCATTATTGTCTCACTCCTTTCACAAAGTAAATCATAATATCCTCAATTGACGGTTTTTGTAACTTGATACCATCAGGTACAAGACTCTTTTTAACAAGTAACTCTTGCCCAAAAGAATGTATTCTTCTTCCTACAATGGCTTCTTCATCAATGTTATTTACTTCTTCATTGGATAAAGTACATATACCGTAGTTTTCTTTTAACTCATCTTTTGTTTCCATAAATAAGATTTTTCCATTGTGAATAAAAGCAATGTAATCTGCCACTTTTTCTAAGTCAGATAAAATATGGGAAGAAATAAGAATTGTATGATTTTCATCTTGCATAAAATCTAATAACAAATCCAAGATTTCCTCTCTTACAATTGGGTCAAGCCCACTTGTTGCTTCATCTAAAATCAAAAAGTTCAGCATTGTGAGATAAAGCAACAGCCATTGAAAGTTTCATTTTCATACCACGAGAATAGTTTTTTTAATCATCTTTTTTTATGTGGTAAATTGAATTTTTTTCAACGAATCCATAAAACTGCTTTTTTTATCCCATTTTGAATAAACTCTATGACAAAACTTTTTCAACATCGATTAATGTCATTTCTTCCGGCACTAACAAATCATCAAATACCACTCCAAGTTTATCTTTCAGTTCAACACTATTAGGATTTTCCTCATCTAAAAGTCTTATATCGCCAGAGTCTTTTCTTAAAAGCCCAAGTAACAATTTTATAGTTGTACTTTTTACCAGCTCCATTCTGTCCGATATATCCAACTATTGTTCCTTTCGGAATAGTAAGATTTACCGGTCCTAGTTTAAAAACTGTCAAATGTTTTTACTAAATCTTTAATTTCAATAGCATATTTACTCATATTCACCCTCCACATAACTCTTTAACATTTTCTATCAATTCATCACTGGATACATCTGCAATTTCTGAAAGTTCAACTACTTCTTGAAGCTTCGATTCAATTTTTCTTTAAGTATTCTTCTCGAATTAGTTCTTTATTTTGTGCTGCAACAAAATTACCTTTTCCTTGTACCGAATTTATAAACCCGTCTAACTCTAATTCATCAAAAGCTCTTTTTGCAGTTAACATACTTACTCTTATTTCTTTCGCTAAGAATCTTATCGAAGGTAGTTGTTCTCCCACTTTCAAATCTCCAGAGATGATTTGTGCTTTAATTTGATTTTTTTATTTGCAGATATATTGGTTCATCACTGGAATTATTTATCTGTATATTCATCATCAACCCCCTACTGTTATTTGTGTTTTAACTGTTATTATTATAGCATAACAGTTAAAACATTTCAATATCTAAAAAGAAGCAGACAAAAATTTTTTTTGCCCGCTTCTTCTCATTACTATCTAAATTCTTTCAGCAACTCTCTTAGCTTTTCCAATATCTTATTTCTTCTCTTTATGAGAGCTGGATGAGATATTTTTTTCATTTCAGCCACCAAACGAATAGTTTCATCATTGAAATAAAGTCTATCAATGATTTCTCTTTCTTCATCATTTAATTTTGATAGTGCATCTCGCACTGCCTCAATCATCCTCTGTGTCTGAACGTTTTTATCTACATCAAAACCCTCATCAACGATACTATCTTCAAAAATGCCCATCATGGTCAAAAGAAGAAAAATAAAAAGCAGTTGATTTTTTTCGATCTATCTGCTTCAAGTAATTCTCATGATTTTTCTCTTGCCAATAGACTTTATAAATCTCCTCGCTAATCTTTGATCTTCTTTCCGTTTACAAACAAGAAATATTCTTTATTCATTCTTCGTCCTCCTTTTCGTTTCAAAAATCTTGTTTGAAGACTAAAAAGGAGGACTACGGCATGATGTCACACCGAGTCCTCGCAAATGAACAAAAAAACAGTTCTACTATTTAATTTATTAAGTTTAGAATTAGGTAAAGGATAAATGCAATAAGGAAAAATTTTTCCGCACAAAAAAATTATGAATCCCTTTTTATTAAATCGTGCGTAACCCATCCCATGCACATCATCCTCCTAATTAACAGTTAAATCTTCATCTCCTTGTAATTGCTAATTTTAGAAAGCTTATTTATGCGAATTTTATTTTTTTGAAATCTATCAAACCAAGTTGAAGCTTCCTGAATACCATTTCGATTTAGGCTATAAAAAAATAAAAATTCTTATATTTTCTTTTCTGTAACCATATCTACTTTTTTTAGTATCGCTAAATGATACGAAATTTTTGAATTTGGTAGAGCAAATTTTTTTCTGCAATATCCCCTGCAGATAACTCTCCATTATTCAATTCATTTTAATATATCCAGTCTTATCGGATCGGATAGAGCTTTTAAACTTATCATAATAATCCATTAGCTTAGCCTTTTCCATAATCTATTTCAAATTTTTTTCAAAAATAATTATAACATCACCACAAGGATGAACTCAATAACTATTTCAATTTTTAGAAATAGTTTCTTAAATACGCTGACATTAACTTCTATACTTGGTATAATTAAGACACAAACTCATATCTCGCTTAACGCTTGTTTTTACAAATCATTCTTATGTAGCAAGCACAGTAAGTGTGTACCCACTTACGAAAAAATCGATGAAGCAGCCCCTCGTGGAGTTGCTTCTTTTTATCAATTTTTAGCTTGTTAGGGAGTACCCTAAGACCCCATTTTTTTGAAAGGAAGTAACAGACATGGCAAATAGAATTAGAAATGTTCAGCTGAAAATAAACTTAACAGAAGAAGAAAAAGCACTCTTTGAAAAGAAAATGAAGATGTCAAAGTGTAAGACCATGAACCATTTTTCTAAGAAAAGTAGTATCTGAATCAGATATTTATGTTGTCGATTTAGAACCATTTAGAGATATACAAGGATTACTTTTTAGATATGCAAGTAGCGTCAACCAAATTGCTAAACGAGTTAATTCTACTGGTGTTATCTATAGCGATGACATCAAATATATACAATCCCACATTGAACATCTATCAAAAAGAAATATGGCAAATACATTCCCTACTACTTAATAAAAACTACTAACAAAGGAGATGAGGTTTAAATGGCAATCACAAAAAAATACATCCAATAAAATCAACACTTAACCTCGCTATTGCCTATATAACAAATGAAGAAAAGACAGACGAAAAATATTGGTAGCACAAATAAGTGCTTTGCTTCTACTGCCCATGCTGCTTTTTATGAAGACTAGAGAAGATAATAAAGTTAATGGAACAGTACTTGCAAGACACCTTATTCAGTCATTTATGCTCGGTGAAGCAACGCCCGAAATGGCACATCAAATCGGTCTTGAACTGTGTAAAAAGATATTAAAGGACGAATATGAATTTGTACTATCTACTCACATAGATAAAGGGCATATCCACAATCACATCATATTCAATAATGTAAATATGGTTACAGGCAAGTGCTATCAATCCAACAAGAGAAGCTATCATCAAATTAGGTATCAAAGTGATAAACTATGCAAAGAAAACAACCTATCTGTTATTGATGAGTTCTACGAAACTTATAGGAAGAAATATAAAACTAATGGTAAGTCATGGTATGAAAATGACCAACTTAAGAAAGGTACTTCTTGGAAAAGTAGACTTCAATTTGATATAGATAGAGCTATTAAACAATCCAAAGATTGGGCTGATTTTATAAAGAGAATGGCTACCCTTAATTATGAAATCAAATATGGAAAAACATATTGCATTTAAGCACAAGGACAAAGAAAGATTTACAAGAGCTAAGACTATTGGAGAAGATTATACTGAGGATAGATTAAAAAGAGCGTATCTTAGATAATGCTAATCAAAGAACCTATGCTGTTAAAAAAACGTATCGGAAATATAATTGATATTGAGAATAATGAAAAGATAAAAATCAAGTAAAGGCTATGAGTATTGGGCTACAAAACATAATTTGAAAACTGCAGCCGATACTGTACTTTTGATGCGTGAAAAAAAGATTTAAGTCTATCTCCCAGCTGGATGAATACATTAAAGAGAGTGCATTAAAAAGACAAGATTTACAGGATCAAATCAAAAGTTGTTGATAACAAAATTTCAACTCTATCAAATATTATGGAACAAGTTCATACCGTAAAATTGTATCGTCAAATCTATTTAGAATATAAGAAAGATCCATCTGATAAGGCTTTTTCTGAAGAACATAAATCAGAAATAACGCTCTATGAAAAATGCCCTTTCAGACCTAAAAAAATCTTACTCAAAACTTCCAAACTCCAAGGATATTTTTGAAAGAGCTTGATTCATTGCATGAAAAAAAGAATACCCTGATGCAAGAGTATTCTTCTTCAAAAATCCGATATGAAAGAACTATATCAAATCAGAAAAAAATTATGAAAAATATATGGGTAAGGAGATTGAAAGGTAATTCATTCTCCTTTTTCTCCTCTCAAAAAAATCTATAACTAGTATTGCAATTTTTTTAGATAAAATTGGTGGAACAACATTGCCTATCTGTTTAAATGCAGCTGTTCGTGAATGTTCAAAAATAAAAAAATCATCTGGAAATCCTTTGTATTCTAGCTGCTTCTCTTACTGTAATTGAACGATTCTGTCTTAAATCTGGATGAATATAGTAATGTCCATCTTTCGCTATATGAGCAACAACTGTATGACTAACAGAGCCATAATCCAAAGCTTTATATCTATCTAAAAAAGATGTTGTATTAGAATGCGTTTGTAGTTCTTCAGGTATATCGATATACCTTAAATTCTTACCTTTTTTTCTTAGCTCTTAGTACCAATTTATATATCTTCAAATCATTTTTCATTATGAGGTCTTGCAGCATGTTGTGTTAAAATATCATCTTTTTACGAATATATTTTTCAACGAACTGACTCGAAACATCACAACGATACTTATGAGAACTTCCTCCAGACTTTATACTTGGCAAGTCCTCAAACAATTCTTTTTATAGTTGGAGCAGCCTCAACATATTCAGCCAAACTGTCAAAAATGAGTTATCGAACACTAAATCTTTTTCGATGTCCGACAAGTATTAAACGTTCTCTTTTTTTGTACTACACCATAATTACTTGCATCTACTATTTGATAATCTACCTCATATCCGCACTTATCAAATTCGCAAATTATTTTTTTGGCAAGAGTAACTCTCCTGATAAATCTTTAAAAGAAAGCAACCCTTTAACATTTTCAAAAAACAAAGAACTTTTGGTTTATATTTATCCAGAAAAATCTAAATAATGTTTATACAGATAAATTCTTTTTATCTGTAGATTTTTTTCGACTTGTTATTGGCTCTACCGATTGTAGAGTATGCCTGACACGGTGGTCCACCAATAATACCATCTAACTCATTATTGCCTAATCTTTGGTCAATAAATTCAAAAAATCGAAGGTATAGTATCTTTACTTATTTCCTTATTCAATATATCTTTAGTTAGATTTCTTGGTATAATCGAGTACAAATCATCTCTCGAGATTTTTTTCCTTGAATATATTCAAAATATGGAGATAGGTTATTTTCTTTTTTTAAAATAGTAATATATGTTTCTTAATTCTAAAGAAGAGCAAGCATCTTTGTCCATTTCTATATGACAAATAAAAATTATAATAGTCTTTATACCTAAAGCCTTCGGTTAATCCACCTGCTCCCGAAAAACACATCTACTATATTGAGCATAACCACACCTCCTTTCAAGTTGTTTTATCACTATACTTCTTTATCTGGTTTATAAATGCTCTCAATCTCTTTATACCTAGTTATATAATCTTTATTATATTGCTTTTGCCTGCTGCAGTAAATCTGAATACGATTTAATATAGAGTTTGCCTGTATCTTCCAAAGACGAATAAAAATCTGTCGTCTCATCGTCCATCACAAAAACTATCTGAAATCAAAAAAATGTTTTTAACACCGTTTGCAATACTCTCTTTATGATTTTTTTCAGCAAAAAAATCTTTCGTATTCCCTTGCTTGTCTAATTTCTTTTAACGAAATTTTTTTATTCTTGGTCTCTTTAATTCAATTATTATCAATTCGCCATTTACTAAATTGCAAAAGAAAAATCTAGTCTTCTATTTTTTTCTTCAAGTTCTGTATCTGGAAAAATTTTCTTTTTAATATCTTCTTGAAGGTAACTTCTCGTTCAAATGTTGTAATCCTTGGATCCAATATCCATGGAAATTTTTTTCTAAGAAAGGTTGAATAACTTTTGTTTCACTTGCATCATTTCTTACATACTTTTCGAACTGTTCAATTGCCTTAATACGTCCGATTGATATTTTAGCCAACTCTTTAGATTCTATATATTCCCAATCTGTAGTAATTTTTTTCCACTTTATCAACCGTTAAATCTTCATCATCTAACTCGGCAATATAATTTTGAAAAACTTTCAAATTTATATAATGTTTTCATGCTATCTAAGATTCGTTTCAACGAGTCAATATTATCAGTTTCTATCGAGTTAGCAATTAAAGTATCTTTTAACTTTATTTATACTAGATATTTCGAGTTTTGACATTCCTTCAAAAAAATCTTCAGGAAGTTGCAACTGTTCTTCTTTCTTATCTTTTTCTCTTTTTTTCTCCAAGAATTTGAAACTTTAGATACTAATTTATTAAGATATTGTTTTTAATTTAGCTGTATCTTCATCCGCTTCCCATAAAATGTTTTTTTCTATCTGTGGATATAAAATCAGCTTCATTTGAATCATCAATAAAATCTATATTAAAATATCCAGTAACATATCCATTAAACGTATCATTCGCTCTGTCATCAAAAAATCATTCTCAGCAGCAAGTTTATTTCTTACATAAATGTAAAAACCTGCTTCCGATTTGTTCAATGGTGTTGTAAAAATTTTTACCTGAAACATTATGAGATTTCAACCATTCAAACCATTCTGTTTGACTTAACTCGCTTTCAAAAATCATCTGGGAAATTCCAGTCAAATTCTTTATCTAATTTCTCAAAATATATGGATTTAGTTATTTCAATGCGTCTATCCGATGTTAAATCAACTAACTCCACTTTAAAATCAGAATCATAGAACGAAAATCTTTTTGATAAATTATATGCCAGAGTGTCTATATCCATAATATTTTTTTGAGTTATCTCTTTAATAATTACTTGTGTTTGATGTAGCTCATCTGTTTTTTCATTTTTCATATAATGCCTTTGGCTTATATTCATCCTTGATTTCAGCCTTAAGTTCATCGTAGTTCATACTAAAGGCGTTTTTATTCCTTCTTTTATCGAATGAACTTCAATTGTGTTTGCTATTCCAAATACTGCTAATTTCCCAAGTCCCTTTTTACCGGTTACTTTTTCTGCCTTTTAATTTTAGATAATCCAGTTCCTCGGCTTTTCTTCTATTTCTACCAATTTTCAAGAAATTTTCATTCAATTCCTCGTGATTCATTCCAATTCCATCATCTGTAACTGTAACAATTTTATTATTGTAATCTATTTCTATTACAACATTTTCAGCATCTGCATCATATGAGTTAGAAATAAGTTCAGCAATTACTGGGGAAATTTGCTATACAACCTAATACCTAGATGATCAATTGTATTCTTATCAAATTTTATTTTAAATCCACTATTTTCCATAATATTACATCTGATAAAACTATCAGACCCTCCTAGCATTCCTATTTCCATCTACAATCTATCGATATAATTGTTGTAGGCATACCTATAATTTGTATATCAAACTTCAAACTTGATTCAACCTTAGTCGAAGCATTATGAATTCTGAAACTAAATTGCCAACCGCCATCAAGGTATAGTTCCAATGTATTCTTACTGTCTGGTTTATATTCCAAGCTAACAATCCTTGTTGGAAGTGTTGATATTGGCAATTCAACACTTCTTTTACGCTTTTTACCCTGTCTATTCAACGTTCCTCTCAAATTGTAGCTTTGAATTTGAGTTATCTTTTTATTATCAATCCCAATTACTTTATAAAAAAATCAAATTCTCCGAGCAAATACTCAACCATCAATCTAGGAATATCTTTTACTAAACAAGCAATTTTGTCTCTCCAGTTCCCCTTTTAAATGCATTTAATAAAGGAACATATACATCGTCTTCTTTGTTAGGTAATTCACTCCACTTAGAACCCTTTTTGTTTTTCAGAATCAAGATATTCAAATATTGGTTTAATATCTTTCCAATATTGTTCGGAACAATCTATTCCATACCACTTTTTTCCAAAATCTAAATTTTTAGATAATCTACTATGTTTTACAGCAAAATGGTTGTGTTTTACGCTAAGACCAATTTCCCACTCAATACCTCGTCTAATAATCAGTACATCTCTTACATCGCCTTCTTTACCTTTATCATCTGATTGAATTTTTCAATTCCAACTCATCTAATCCATCATCTAAAATCAACGGTTCAAGTTCAAATATAGTATTTACTCCAGCTAATGCACTAATCTTGTATATAGCTTTTTCAGAATCGGTTAAAGTATTCCATGCACGTTCTGCAGCATAAAAAAACTACTGTTTTTCTATCTTTTGCCGGACGAACTTTTTGATATTTCTTCAAACAATGTAGTTAAATAAGAAAACTCATATGCCCTTCCTTGATTATTACTTTTTTTCACTCATAGATTACCTCCGCCTAATTATCTGTGCCTGTTTTTAAGAGACTCAAATTTGAACTAGAATTACGCAAAGCTTCTAAAATTGACTCAGCCATAACATACGCTAAGTTCACAGGAACAGCATTACCAATCATTTTATATGCATCGTTCAAATTCGTATAATAGAATTTAAAATTATCTGGGAATCCTTGTATTCTTGCACACTCTCTCACGGTTAATCTTCTATATAGTGCTTCCTTACCAGGTTCAAATATATTTTTATTTTTTTCTACTTTAGGCATAACTGGTGCTTGCGGATGTAGTTGACACTGTCTACCAGATGCCTGGACCGTAAATGCCTGTTCATCCCATTGTCTAACTCTATTTCTACTCATAAATATTGGCGAATAGGCACCAATAAAGTATTCATGATTCAAAACTTTACAGTTATCACCATTTGTCTTATTTTTCTAATGCTGGAATTGCCGAATCTTTTAAAATCAAATATCGCATCTTTAAAAGTCAACTTTGACTCGTATGGTTTAGGTGGTTCAAATTTGATGTTTAAATCCTTTTCTAAATCCAACATAGAAAACTCTTTTTCTATCTTGAGGAACACCATAATCACTAGCATTTAACAAATGAATGAAAACATCGTAACCAGCTTCCTCAAATTGAGAAACAATATTTTCAACAGCACTATTATGCCTTTTCGCCATCATGCCCTTAACATTTTCTGCTAAGAAGAACTTCGGCTTTTTATCTTTCAAAATGCGTATGTACTGATAAAATAATTGTCCTCTAGGATCATCAATCCCCTTTAATGACCCTGCCTCACTCCAAGACTGGCATGGCGGACCTCCGATAATACCATCACATTCAGGAAACATCTCTGAAGGAATACCACAAATATCTCCCTTTAATAAGTTTTTGTATCATGATTTTTCATATGTTTCCCAAATTGTTTTATCGTATTCATTAGCAGCTACAACATTAAACCCTGCTTTTTTTCAAAGCCTAAGTCTAATCCTCCCGCTCCTGAAAAACAAGCTAATTAAATTCATTTTATATTTCCTCCGAAGAATCATTAACACATTCTACAATCTCTGAAATATCACATTCCAATACATTACAGATTCTTAGTAACACGTCAGTTGTGACATTATCACCATTTTTTTAATTTTATAGAATGTACTCTTTACTTACTATGAGCTTTTTTTCCATAAGCTCAGTATTCTTCATATCTATATCTATTAATTTTCTTAAATAATTTTTTTTATAGCTTAATTTTCGACATGATTATCCTCCAGTCTTATCCATCTTAAACATCACATCAGTTCTATTATAACATAATAATAGAACTTTTAGTAACTATTATCTTCTTTTTCTCGAACTGAGTTTTTATAATAAAAATAATCGGTGCAGTCCGAAGACCACACCGACATATTCTATCTCTCAGTTTCCTTTTAGAGCTTCTTTCTTCTCAATGGGTTTTTGCTTTTTCTTCAGCCTTATATTTCTCTATTGCTCCCAAGTACAGATTCTTTCTTTTTCTTCTTGGTTTTTCATCTGTTCCTTTGCTTTTTAAAAAGCTTAGACGATAGGATTCTAACATTAGTATGCTCTTTTTCCATTATCGTCAATGGATGTTCTTACCTGACCAAAAAAATTTTTACAAAAGTCACCTTGCTTAAAAATTCTTTTGGTATATCTCCTCATCTCCATAAGCCGAAAAATTTGTATAAGTCTTATTTCCCTCATCATCTTTTGACACAACCGAGAAATTAACTACTTTAAAGGCTTCTCCATTTTTTTGTTTTCTCTTTCAATTGTTTCAATCTCACCTACGACATTCCCAACAATGTTCACCAGATTATTATCTTCTTTTTTTCGATTGCTGCACTTTCTTTAATCTGTCCATTTTCTCTAAGTTCATCAATCAAATAATCAAACTCATCATTAAGTAAGCTCATACTGTCATTATCCATATACTCCTGGTATAACTTGTCCAAGGCATCTTTATCATTGATTCCTTTTTCAAAACTAATTAGTGCCTTTGCAAAAATCTTCGTGATTTTTCGTTTGCCATTTGTTCTAGTTCATTTCTCAATTCTTTTGTAGTTCATAATATACCTCCATAGTTTTCTACAAAAAGCGAAAAAGGAGCTTGTAATAAGCCCCTTAGCGTTCATCGTGTTCTTTTGATTTATTTTCTCTTGTTTCTGTTTGTTTTTTTCTTCCGACTGATATGACTTAATCTGTCCCTAGGATAGACGGCTTTTTCAGATACCTTTTTCTTTACTTTCTGACCTTGTGTGAATATTATCCTCTACATCATAAGTAGTTTCAAAGTAGTCACTGTCTCTAAAGTCATTATCGTATCTATCTGGCACACCATCATTATCCAAATCTTTTGCAAGTGGATCATAGATATTACCATCGTCATCTCTTTCAAGACCTAATGCTTTTTTTAAGGTCATTATCATCAATAGATACAAACTCTCCAAAGTCTCCATATTCCATTTCTTGTTTTAAAAAAATTCCAATGCCTTTTTCTTCACTTCCAAGGTCTTTGAGATAATCAATCTTTGTAATTGGTTCTCCATTGATATATTGAGTAGCTGTAAAAATCTTCTAAGCTAATTTCATATTGAATTTCATGCTTTTTCATCTGGTGTAGTAGTATATGCAATTCCAATATGAGCAATGTCAGGAAATAGATTACTAAAAATTTTCATAGGTATAACTATCATCTTCATATTCCCTTTTTGCAAAAAAATCTACAATAGCCCTCTTTACATCTTCAAGTAATGGATTAGGATTTTTCTTTTTCTTCTACTTCTCCCATATCAAGTAGCTTGTTTAATTCTGCAAGTCTTAATACTTTTGTCTTTAGCTCATCTGCTTTTTCAAAAGGCTTTGTTAATTCTTCTTTTGCATTTTCCAGTTGTTCCTTTGTGCTAACGAGTTTTTTTCTTCAAGACGATTTAACCTTTCAGGCATTTTATCAATAGAATTATCCAGTCTTGTAATGTTACCATCTGCACTTGTACCAAGCTCTCCTGAATGGTTTGTAGCACCTCTTAAAGTAAAATTATGTTCATTGGTGAAGAAATTATAGCTTACCTCTAAGTCCATATTTCGGTACTGTCCTATAACCTTACTTTCATTAATTTTTTATGCCTTTAATCGCTTCTAAGAGCTTTTTCTCCAGCTATCTTTTTATCTCGAATTATCTCACCATTAATCATGATAGAAGTGAATTTATTTTCACCACTTCCTTGTGGTTCAACATTTTCAATATCTTTTTCACTGCTTCAATTAGCTTTTCAGTCCTTGCTATTTCTTCAGGATATGTCTTTTGCAACCTTATCCTCTAATCTATATCGATTGGACTTGTAGTTTGCTTCCAAGCATTTTTAAGTTTTCGTGACTTCATTATCCAAATCCATCTTTTCTTTTTATCTTTGGATCACCAGTAGCAAGTGCCTTTAATCTCAGCATAGTTAAGACTACTTTCATCCACATCTTCTGCAACACGAACAGGAGTCTTTGAAGTCATAATCTGTGAAATAAATTTCTGCTTATTCTCTATCGTCTGCCAAAGATACGCATCAAAGGTATTCTCAGTGATGTAACGATAAATATTAACCTCTTTATTTTCATTGCCTTGGCGAACAATTCTACCACTTCTCTGCTCAAGGTCAGCAGGTCTCCATGGTACATCTAAATCGTGCATTGCAATTAGTTTATTTTTGCACATTTGTACCAGCACCCATTTTCTGAGTAGAACCCATTAAAATACGAATTTCTCCTTTTCTTACCTTTTGCAAAGAGTTCATCTTTTTGTTTATCAGTATTGGCTTCATGTATAAAGGCAATTTCTTCCTTTCGTATTCCTAAATCTACAAGTTTATCTCTAATATCATCATAGATATTAAAACTACCATCACCTTTTTGGTGTAGACATATCTGAAAAATAGAAGTTGTGTTGATTTTTTTCTTCTTTTTGTCTTATCCCAAATAGAAAAATACATTTTTAACACATACATTAACTTTTGAATTTTCATCATCTGGTAGTAATGGATTGATTAAACGCTGATCTAAGGCAAGTTTCTTACCATCATTAGTAATCTTAAGCATATTATCTTCTTCAGGCTCTACGGACTTATTACGCACCTTATCAGCCCTTTCAGACAAGCTCTTTAGTATTTCTTTTTGTTCTTCACTTGGCTCAGTCTTAATGACCTTAAAATGAGCTTCTGGAACAGGAAGATTGAGCATATCTGCAGTTTGAATATCCGCTACTTCCTTAAACATACTCATAAGCTCAGGTAGGTTATAAAACTTAGAAAAACGAGTCTTCACTCTGTAGCCTGTTCCCTCTGGAGATAATTCAAAAAGCAGATTGTGTTTCTCCAAAAGTTGAAGCCCACGAATCAAAAATGCTCTAGTCCATTCTTTTTTTCAGAGTGTCATACTGTAAATATCTTTGCATAGTATAAAGCTCTGTCATTGAGTTTGATACTGGAGTACCTGTAGCAAATACAATTCCTTTGCCACCAGTCATTTCATCCATGTATCGGCATTTCATAAACATATCTGATGACTTAAAAAGCCTCTGATTGCCCAATACCTGCAACATTTCTCATTTTTTTGTATAAAGATATAGGTTCTTATAGTTATGTGCTTCATCAACAATCAGCTTATCTACGCCAAGCTCTTCGAAAAGTAATAACATCATCCTTTTTTTGAAATCATCATTTAACTTTTCAAGCCTTGTTTCTAATTTCTTTCTGGTTTTTTTGAAGCTCTTTTACTGTAAAAATTTTTGATTTCTATCATGCTTGTACTCTTCTACATAATTTATAATCTCATCAATCTGGTCTTGAATGTGCTTTTTGTTGATATTCCTTAGACATTGGAATCTTTTTCAAATTGACTATGCCCAATAATAACTGCATCATATTCGCCTGTTGCAATCTTTCCAATAAATCTCTTTCGATTCTTTGGTTCAAAGTCTTTTTTTATCAGCCACCATAATATTAGCTGATGGGTATAGTTGCATAAACTCACGACCAATTTGCCCTGTAAGATGATTTGGCACAACAAACAATGACTTAGTACACATTCCAAGTTTCTTAGCTTCCATTGAGCTTGCCACCATTTCAAAAAGTCTTGCCGGCCCCTACTACATGAGCAAGTAAGCTATTACCACCATAAAGTATTCTAGCAATTGCGTTCTTTTTGATGTGGACGAAGCGAAATATCTGTACTCATTCCATCAAAAGCTTAAATTTGATCCGTCATATTCTCGATTACGGATAGAATTAAATTTTTTTCATTATAGGCTTTTACAAGTCTATTTCTTCTATCCTGATCGTTAAATATCCAATTCTTAAACTCTTCTTTTTATAAGTTCTTGTTTCTGCCCCTGCAAGCATAGTTTCTTTTTTTATTTAGTATCGAAGTCTTTTGAACCATCTGGATTGAGAATTTGGTCAAACACCTTTGTTTCTTTTTAGGTTTAGAGCATCTTCAATAAAGCTTTATAGGCACTTACTCTGCTTTGTACCATAAGTCATTTCTGCAAGGTCATTTCCCTGTCTTTGCTCTTACCTTCAACATTCCATTCACTGGTTAAATGTGAAAATTTGACTTTAATATCCCATCTTGCATATCCTGGAGTCTTTAATGTTTCAAATATGAATCTTTCAATATCTTTTAGGTGGAATCCATGTTGCACCAAGCCTTACATTGATTTCACTGGCTTCAAGTTCTTTTGGCATTACTCTTTGAAGTTCTGCTTTTTGATATTCCAGTCTGCTTAGTTCGTTTTACAAGTGTTTTTCTTTCGTTTTCACTTTCTTCTGGAAGCATTCGTTCTACTTGTCGTAACCTATTGATATAACTATCTACAATACCTATTTTTTTTCTCTAATGTTGCCACTTAAATACTCATCTTTTTGTTACATAGGCATACTTGAAAGAATTGCTTTCATCACTGCAAGCAAATGGCAAATCTCCATCTTCTATGTTAAAAGATAGCTTCTGATTAAACTTAGTATTTTTCTTCTCTGATATTTAGAAAAAAATCTCACCTCTTAGTTCTTCTATAAGAGTATTTCTATCCTTATCGGTTAGATTTGTCATGTAATCAAAAATCTACATAGCCTTTTTGTGAAATAGATAATACCAATGCTTCAAGTGAAGAATCTACATGGTCAATAACTTTCGCTTTTTGTAATGGTTCTTTTCGAGAATATATCTCCCTTTGCCTTAAAGTTTTCTTCTTCATCCAATATCTCAATAGAAGATACAAGTGGGAAGTTACTATCTTCTCGTAAAAGCTCTAGTATTACTCAGGTTATTTACAAAAGCCGTGCTTCTTAGAAAAAAACTGTCATAGACTTCGTTTAATTTATCCTGAGATTCTTTGATTTCAGCTTCACTAAAAGTCTTCTTTTTGATTGTATATTACATCCTTTAGTGCATCATTTAATTCGAGATAATCCTTAATCTTTTTCCTTGTTTTTTTGTCCGATACTTCTTTCTTAACAAAAAAAGTGAATTTTTCCCTGTAATATACCTCCTCATCTATGATTGTGTAGGAAAAGTTTTTTTACATCATCTGTTGCTGGGATTGCTGTTACTTCATCATCTAACAACTCTATCTCTTCATACTTCGCATCTTTTGATATTCTTTCACCTGCAGCTTCAATACGATCTTTTAAAGAAGACATATTTATTTCATGAGGTAAAAAAATGCTATTGGCTCACAAGTAAGAGTTTTTTTCCAAATCTTCCGCTTACCTCTTTCATGTTTCCAAGAACTTGTTCTGGATGGTCTGCAAAAATATTTATTATATACAAGACCATTTTCATCTTCTGCTAAATGAACCCAGTCATCGTCACGCTCAAGTACACTATCTCTTTTTCTTCAGGAAAATAATATCGCTTGTCACCTCAGTTCCGGCAACACCCTTAAAGGTATCGTTAGGAAGTCTTATTGCACCTAAAAACTCTGCTCTTGCATTTATATATTTACGGATACTTTCGTCTTTCTTGTCCATAGTTCCAGATGATGTGATGAAGGCTATGACACCACCATTTCTCACCTTATCAATGGATTTAGCAAAGAAATAGTCATGAATTAGGAAGTTATTACGATTATATTCCCTATCATTAACCTTAAATTCTCCAAACGGAACATTACCAATTGCCACATCAAAGAAGTTGTTTGAAAAACTAGTTTCTTCAAAGCCTTTAACTTGCACATCACTTTCAGGATAAAGAAGTTTTTGCAATTCTGCCACTAACAGAATCAAGCTCAACCCCATAAAACTTTGACCTGTTCATTTCATCTGGAAGATTACCGATAAAATTCCCAACTCCCATCGATGGTTCTAAGATATTTCCACTCTTAAATCCCATTTCCGAAAGTGTCTCATATACTCCATCAATTACAATTTTAGGCGTATAAAAAGCTGTTAAGGTAGATTCCTTAGCAGTCCCTCATATTCTGATGATGATAAATTTTTCTTTTAAGAAAGCTCTTGCTTCTTTCCATTGTCCGTCTTTACTTTCATCAAAGACATCAGCAAGTCCACCCCAACCAACATATTTTAGATAAAGTTTCCTGTGCTGTAATATCTAAATCCCTTTCACCTTTTTCTACTCTGTTAAGCATTGAAATGGCTCCAAGATTATTATTTAACCTTTCGCTTGGAGTAAGTTTTATCAGGGAAAAATATCTTCTTTAATTCTAAAGTTTGATACTTTCTCTTGTTTCTTTTTCCTCAAGTCCAAAAAGTCTTTCTAAGCCACTTTCTAATCTATAAGGAATAACTTCTGAACCCGTAATCATTCCTCCAAGATACTCAACATTATCTTTTTATTGTAACAGTCTTAAGAGCACCACCCATCTCGTCAAAGCGAGTTATAGTGTAATCTTTATCTTTATAGTGAACTTCGTCTCCAACAAGTAGCTTAGGTCTATCAAAACTAATCTTTTCTAATAACTCTTTATCATCTGCAAAACTTACTATAGGCATCATATGATTGCCATTTCTTAGAGGAGCAAGTCTTAAGTCATTCTTTTTTTAGAATCTCATTAAAAGCTCACTTCATCATCAATTTTATATGTCTCATGATCCATGTAGACGGTTTTTTTCCAATGGATAAGTCTAATGATTTTTTTCTTTATCTTCTTCTGGATTAAGGTAATCAAAAAAAGTGTCTCTTGTTTTTACTTCAACTTGACTAACTTCTACAACATGATCAGCAATCTTATATACTTCATATTTTTCCGTTATCAACTAAAGCATCAACCTTTGTGCTTTCCTTAAAAATCTACTCCTCGATTAAGTGAATATTCCACTCCATCAACTTCTACTTTTCTTCCAGTATCTTCAAGGCTAATATCTAAGCTATCTTGTTTACTTGCAAGTATAAATTCATTGCCGACTTTAACTACTACTTTTTCATTTTGATTGTTATGTGCGTAGTCTTTAAGGCTATCAACAAACTCGCTCATGGTGACAAAGTCAATATTATCCTTGAATTCTTCAATCTGGCTTATGCTTACTTCATCATTCATTAGATAACCTTTAAGGACATTAAACTTAGCAAGTTCAATGTCTAACTCTTTCAGATATTTTTATCTTTTCTGATGTAACACCATCCAGACCTTTTGTTCCAATCATCAATAAGCCATTTTAAATGTTCCATCTTCCATACAGGAAGTTTAGGATCTGCAATCTCAGTAATTTCATTTCCATAAAAAGTCATACTCTTTTATAGCACTCATAATCTGTTCTAATTGTTCAAAAATTAAAATCATCAATCCCAATGTTTGTTCCTTGAAGAGCTTCTTCTAATTTACTAGTGGCAAGTCTGCTAATTGCAACATCTCTTTCTACTTCGTATTCTTCCATAATAGAGCCAACTTCTTCAGCAAAATTAGGGCTTAATTCTTCTTCAAATTTATCTATTACTTGATTGCTAGCTTCTTTAGGAATTACTTGATCTTCAAAACTGAGTTCCCCATTAAAGACCGTTTGAAGCTCATGTTCATCCATCTGTTTTTTTAATTCTCTATCTTTAAGTTCTCTAAAAGTCTTTGGAAAATCTTCTAAAAATAAGTCTTTGAGCATTCAGTTCTTCAAGCTCATGAATATTAAAAATATCCCCACTCTGGTTCAATTCCTAAAACAAGACCAAATGCATCGCCTGTTTCCCTATCATATTCCGTCATATACCATGTCCAATTGCTTCTAAATGGAATGATATATGCTGCATGAACCTGAGTATCTGCCAGATCAGTATGTTCTTGGTCATAAAGTTTTTGGAACACGCTCAAGCATTTCATCAGTCATTAAATTGTATGGATCTTCTTTAGAATAGAAAAAAAGGAAGCATTTTCTGCTCCCTCGTTTGTTTTTTTCAATGCTATTTTCTAAGCTTCCACTATTTCTTTGATTGTCATCTCTTTCAAGGCTGAAATCATTGCCTTGTATTCTGGATCTCGTTTCGCTCTCTATTTTCCATGCTTCCATCATCTTCGGCTTTTTCCTTCCTCATAAAGTCGATGGATCTCTTTTGAACTTCCATCAAGTGTTTCACTAGGCTCTTCTCTTTGTAAAGGTCTATTAGCATTTGATAGTGTTTCTCCTCGCTGCTCTCTGTTAGAAAGTCCAATCTCATCACTGCGTAAATCGGATTCGGAAATTCTTCCATGAACTTCTTCTCTTCCTCCAGATTGTTCAAAGTCTTCTCTTTGATTATCAAAATTATCTCGTCCGTATTCTCCATCCCTGAAAAATTCGGTTTCTGTCATTATCATCTCTTTTCGTCATTTGATCGAATAGCATTCTCCATACCTCCTAATTCTTTATTATTTTCGTTAGCTTTATTATAATCGGCACCTATACTCTTTGTCAGGTCGTAATTGACAGATAAATTTCTTGTTCTAACCATCGTAGCTTCAATAATATTGCTACAAGCATTGGAAATACAGTTACCAACACTCATTAAAGAAATTCTATCTAGGTACTTAAAATTTTCTTGTAAGTTATCCATTGGAATAGGATAGTCCAGATTAAATCTATTTGAAATTGCAAAGCTAATAGAATTTCTCATAAAATTTATAAATGAGTTTCTATCTTCATCAGCAATCCTCAGATTATTTGCAAGCTCATATATGCTTTCATCTGCGTATATTCTGCTAAGAGAATATAGATTCTCTGATAGGTTTTCACTTGAATCATACCCTTGCAGCTCAATCATATCTTTTAATGCATTTTCATGCTTTTCTCTATCAAAAGACCATAGTTCCACTTCATTAACATTTCTATCCATCGATACCGTCTGACTAATATCGAAGATATATCCTACCTTTTGGAAAGCATTACTGTCATTTAGAATAGGTATCCCTTTTTGCCCTCTCATAACAGTTCGATTAAATCTTTCTCTCCACATATCAAAGCTTGCACAAGCAGTTGCATTGGGATTTTTATCATAGATACTAAGTTGACTTAAAAAGTCATATCTTTGATTATTTCCAATGACCTTTAAGAGTTTTAGATATTCTCTTTCACTATCTAAAACATCTCTTTTTTACAAGCTCAATTATGTTGTAAAAATCATTCGTCCTCATCTTTACCTCCTATTTTTGTACTAAAAAGACGATAGAAATTTTATCCATCGTCTTTCGAAAAATTAAATATTTTTATATAAATGATTTTAAATCTAATGCACTATATCTGTACTTTTAATTGGTTCTGTCGAGTAAACATAATTACTAAATTATTCCAATAAAACTTTGTTTTATCAACAATTACTCTATCAATTATATCTTTATCATTATCAGTTAAATCATCATATAACAACTCTTCTTTATCTCTTTAGGTTTTGCTAAATATATTTAACTGTCCCAAAAATTTGATATTGTGCTATTGATACTACAGCTTTATCTTCATCTGTTTACTGGCATGTCCAAACATATGGACCATAGTGACTAAAATACCATTCTATATTTTCCTGTACCTACTATATTCTTTTACATTCCCAATCAATCAAATATACCAGCTTTGTTATTCTAGTTTTGTTAAATCATCAGGATAAGGATAGTTCTTAACAATGTATCCATAACACTTAACTTATTATTCATTAGAACTCTCCTCCTTTCAATTTATTGCTTACATCTAAGAATGTGACATATGTGGTATACTTAATTCCTTCCAATTTAGCATTTAATCTCATTTACATCCATAGTAGTGCTGGATTCGCTTCCATAACCAACCCTACATTTCTTATTAAGTCTATCCTTAATTGCTCTAGTAAACAGGTTCCACTTCTTCACAGAAAGACTATTTATTTCATCTCTTTATTCATCCTGCATCTTTGAAACAGCTTCCATTTCACCAACTCTTAGTAATTTTTCAACATAACAAGAATCTCTATCATTATTCCAAGACACCTAGATACATAGCCACAATCAGACTGGATATTCAATATCCGCCATCTCTGTCATAATTCCGATCTTCACCATATCTTCCAATAATGAAATTTTCACTATCTAGTACATACAACGAAATTTCTCACATTTTTCAAATCAAGAATTTCTGATACATTTCAAAATTCTTTTAGGTAAAATTTTCAAGAATAACTCATACTTTCAGAATAGCCTCAAATTAGAACATATTTTCTAAACTTTTATTTTCTTCTTTATTTTAGTTACTAAGATCATTTTCATTAATTCAATAGTTTTCATAAATTATTAAATAAAAATAATAGTTTACAATATTATTAAAGCATATACAAATTTACCAACAATATATTTATTGTTTTGGCTCTATTACAATAAATGAATTAAATATAAAATTAAATTAGATATACAATTCCAATTTTCTCATATATGTGCTTGCTAACTTAAATCTATGCTATTATTTTTTTCATAATCGTTTCTCCTTATTCACAATCAACTAATTCAAAAAGATAAATTATTACTTATATATTATACATTTTTTGGAGTTTTTTCAATTACAAGTAACTCTCATGATAATAGCTCATTATTTAAATTGTAAATTCTTAACGCTAGCAAAACATCCTCATCTCCCTTTCTGATAAACTTACTATATTATTTCTTTATTATATATTTTTTCTTTATTCGATTATTTCCACAATGCTATGTTGCTAATCTTCTTTACTTTAACTTCCTCTAAAATTTCTTTTATTGCTTCTAACACGTTCACTACAATGCTATTTCCAGCTTGTTTATACAGTATTGACGATAATTTTCCTTTTCTTCCTGGATAAATAGCTTTTAGCTTATTAAAGTCTTCATCATCAAAACCCATAAGTCTAAAACACTCTCGCTCAGTTAAATATCTATATTTGCCATTACCTAAATCAATAATTCCTGAATTAGGAATACGCACTTGCTTGGTGGAAATTGTGTAGGCAAACTTATCTATCATTTTAAGTCTTCCTCTAAAATTATTATTCTTAGGCTCTCCTCTTATATATCGAAGCATTGACTCTTGCCTTACTTCATAAAGATTTGAAGTATCTTTTTCAAGAAATTCAGATATATCCCTTGCTTGTGTTTTTTCTAGTTTGACAAAATCAAAAGGATTATTTTCCAAAATACTCACAACAAAGATACGCTCTCTTTTCTGTGGTATTCCTAAATCCATAGCATTTAGAATTTCATATTTGTTCTCATATCCTAGTCTCTCCATTTCTTTTTAAGTAATGAAAAAAAGGAAGCTCTCAAATTTCTATCGAGAACTCCCTTTACATTTTCCCAAAAACACAACCTTGGGCTTTATATTCATTTCTTCTATTATTCGTATTGTTTCAAAAAGAAGACTACTTCTTGTACCGCTACCTTTTTGTGCCACCTTTCTTTAAGCCACTTCGACTAAAAATCTTGACATGGACTACCGTGCATTAGTAAATCTATTTTTTTCATCTGGTGGATGATAATCTACTATACTCTTAGGCTCAAATTCTTCGCCATAAAGTGCATTATAACTTTTTAACACAATTCTTATCTATCTCTACATAATCCACCGTCTTATGAGATATTTTTTTGCCTTATTAAAGCTTTTCTAATGGCACCTATACCACCAAACAGTTCTAATACATTTAGCTCATCTATTTTAATCACCTCCAATAAAACTAAGGGAACAAGATTAGCTCTCATTCCCCTAAAAAAATTATTTACGATATATCCCTACTGTTTCTCTTATTTCATTCTCAATACATTTTAAGAAATCATCCTTATTCGCCTTTCCATTAGCAATATCAGATAGTTTCATTTCCCATTCAGCAGTAGTTTCTGCCGATTTAAAAGTATCTGAAACAATGGTCACCAAACTAATTCCTTTATTGGTTGCAATTAGATTCTTTTTTTATCTCTTTCGATAAAACCTTTGAAAAATCAAGTTTTCAATAATACCTGCACGAGTTGCCGGTGTACCAAGTCCTTTTCTTTCTACCTCAATGCCTTTTTCTAAGGCGTCATTACCCGCTACTTCCATAGCCTTTAAAAAGTGTATCTTCCGTAAAAATGCTTAGGTGGTGATGTATATTTCTCTTTTTACTTCTTTATTTCTTATCTCAAATACTTCGCCTACCTTTACACCTGGTAGTAATGTATCTTCAGTTTTTCTTAGTTTTTATATTCTTTTAAATACTTAGTGAATCCCTCATCAATAATCACTTTGCCACTACTACTAAATTCAAAAACCATCAAACTCAGCAACAATTTTTTTGTAGTATTTTCTACTAAAGGGTATCCAACACTTGCGTGAAGTTTATTTGTTATAAGTCTATATACCTTTGCTTCACTTTCTGGAAGAGTTAAAATATCTTCTTTTAATGAGCTGATTGTTGGTATAATCGCATGGTGATCCGTAACTTTTTTTAGAATTAAACACTATCTTAATTCTTTCAGTATCAAAGTCATTCTTGCCTAAGATATTATTAATGACGCTTGTAATCATATCTTCAGTCAGGCATCTGCTGTCAGTTCTTGGGTATGTGATAAGTTTCTTCTCATAAAGACTTTGAGCATAATCAAGTGTCTGTTTCGCACTATATCCAAAAATACTTGTTGCATTCTCTTTGAAGTGTTGTAAGGTCAAAAGGTAACTCAGGCTTTGTTATCTTTTCTTTTTGAAAAAAACATCAGTAATTTCTATGGAATTACCTACTAAATTGATTAGCTGCTCTGTGGTAGTCTTGTCATCAATTCTGTCTGTAGAAAGTGAAAAATCCATCTAAAGAAAGCTCTACTGTATAGTATTTTTTTCTTTCTTGAAATTATTAATTTCATCATCTCTATTTACAATCATTGCAAGTGTAGGTGTTTGTACTCTTCCCACACTATAATTTTTGCTTATACAAGCAAGAATAAAAGCCTACTAATATTCATTCCGACTAGCCAGTCAGCAATCGCTCTTGCCTTAGCAGATTCAAATAAATCATCATAGTAACTTCCATCTTTTTAAGTTTCTAAAACCATCTTTTATTGCACTATCTTCCATTGATGAAATCCAAAGTCGTTTCATCTTCTTTTTACAATTTGCTTGATTGTAAACAAGTCTAAAAAAATACTTTCCCCTCACGACCTGCATCACAAGCATTTACTACATTTTCTACTTCTTTATCATTCAATAGTTTCTTCAAGATACTAAATTGTTTCTTAGTGGATTTTGAAACCTCATACTTATATTCACTCGGAATAATCGGTAAATCTTCCATATTCCACTTAGCATACTTTTTCATCGTAGCTATCAGGATTTGCCATCTGAATCAGATGACCCACACACCAGGATACCCTATATCCATTTCCCTCGTAGTATCCATCTTTCTTTTTTTGTAGCTCCTATTACCTTTTGCAATTGATATAGCTACGCTCGGTTTTTTTCTGCAATAACTAAATCCATATTATCTCCAATCTTTCAAATAAAAATAAGGCGAAAGATAATACTCTCTCGCCTTTTAACTTGCACCAAAAAATCATACAATTTATGATGCATTTTATTCTTCATCTTCTTCAATTTCTTCAACCTCTATTTCTGATGTTTCTTCACTTTCATCAGCTTCTGAGAAAAAAATCATCGTCATCATCTTCTAACGCTTCAAGTTCTTCATTCTCTTTCTTTTTAACAACCTTAAAGTAATAACCTGCACCTAATGCTCCAGCTACTACAAGAATCAGAATTAAGTATGTTCCTATATTGCTACTCTTCTTTTTTTCACTGGTTTAATCTCTTCTTTTATTGGTTCTTCCTTTACAATCTCCTTTTTGTGTTTCCTTCTTTTCAACCATATTTAATAAATCATCTTCCGAAACTTCTGTTAAAAAGCATTACATTTTCGCTATCTTCATCATGGTTAATGATTAGATGAAAAAGTCTTTCCATTTTTTTAGTTGTAAAAGTTACAAACTGTCTTGCGTCTGCTGAATACATATCCGTAGACTTATTATCTTTACCATCGTTGTGGTGAATTGGATAATCTTTGTTTGCATTATCCTTATTCTCTGTAACAGATCCTCTTGCCTTTTGATGGTGCTGACGCTACTCCTTTATTTGTATTTGCAGGCTTGCTTGTTCCATCCATAGAAGACGTATCTCCATTACTTGAAGTCTGTTTAGGTGTTAGCTTATTCGGATAACGGATTTCCTGTTTCTCATCTTTTTTTATTTGACTTAGTTTCCACCTTATTTTCTGTCTTAGATGTTGGCGTTGAAACATTACCAGAAGCATCGCTACCTTTTTCCTGTATTTATAGGCGTGCTTGGAATAAAACTACTAAATGATCCACTGTTTTTTTAGGTACTGGATTTGAAATAGTTGGATTAACATTAGTCCCTATCTTATTTACAGAATTAAGCTTTTTCCTGTAGTTCCTTAGTCTTCTTTTTCTAACTCTTCAATAGATTTTTTTAGCTCAATATTTTCCTTTGATGAATCAATAGAATCCTTATCCTTTTTGATTTTTCTTTTTCCAAAGCTTCAATTTCATCTTCAAGATTTTTTTGATTTTTATCTTTTTGCTTATCACTTAGCTTATCTTTATCCTTAAGTTCCTTGCTAAGATTATCTACCTTTTCTTTTAAGTCCTTAGACTCCTTATCCATCTTATCTAAATCATTTTTAGTAATATCAGTTTGAGCTGATGAATCTTTCTTAGGTTCTTCTGTTTGAGTGGCTTTTATCTTGTTTTTGCTTCGTCAGACTTCTTTTCTTTATCTTTATCATTTTCAGTCTGAGTTGCTTCATCTTTTACAATCTTTTTCTACCTTACGGATAATCTCATCTTTCCCATCGCCTTTTACTTCATAATAAAGAAAAATCATCAATGAATTTCATATCGTCAGGTAACATTGGCAAGTCACCACTATCAAGGATTTGTCCTTTATCTGCCTTTACAACCTCTTCCTTAAATACTTTCTCGTCTGAAAATACATACTTAATCTTTACTTCAAATTTCTCTTCCGTTTCTGCAAGAGCTTCAATCGGATTAAGCATTGAAAGTACAGTTCCATCTTTTGCAAATACAATCTGCTTATTTACAGTCATCACACATATAACTGAAACCAAAAGTAATGCTACTCCAATAAGTGCGGCCAATACTTTCTTATTCTTCAATTTGCTTTTCATTACTATATTTCTCCTTTTCTTTTTTCTCTTTAAACATCTTCACTAATTCCTCAAGAGTGATATTATTCTCTCTACAAATCACTACATACTCTTGGTCTAATAGTTCATCTTTACGAATAAATAAAGGCTCTAAATCTTTATCGATCTGAACCTTCTTATCTAATAACTTTTGAATTTTTTTATTAACAGTATTCAGTTCCCTATTCACATTTTCCGCTCCTTTCTACCTTTGTACATTTGGTGGAAATCCAAAGCCTACTGGATGATGTTTACAGAATGTTGCAATCCAATCATCTAAGGTCGTAACTCTTACTACTCCAATATTATCCATTACCTTACCATCACCAATATAGATACCGACATGACCATAAGTAAGTCCAGCTTGTCCACCACTACTGCTACTTTCAACAGCTACAAGCATTCCTACTTTTAACTTTGATCTATCAGAAGTAAATGTATGGTTTCGGTACATATCATTAGCATTTCCTCCGATATATCCAAGACCTGCATTCTGATAAACTTGTGAAACCCACATTGCACACCAACCAGCTCCAGGTGACGGAGTAATATATGCTGCATTTACAATTTTCTTTTGAATATCAGAGGATGCTTCGTATTCTTTTCCTCCACCTATGCCACCATTTGCAGTAATGAGATTCGTGTTGCCAAACATTTCGCCCATATTCCCCTGTGCAAGGAATAGTGCTTCATAATGCTTTTAAATTGTCTGGATACTTGGCGAAGACTTCTCGAACCACGCTATCCATTTCTCTTTTACTTAAAGTAACAATAAGCTTTCTATATTCATAAGGTTCTTCGTGGCTCTCGGTGTATTCATTCCCTCTTCATCGGTGTAAGTTTCAGTTACAGTCTTATACCTTATCTCTATCTCCTCTTTATAATCGACATGGTACATAGTCTTAAATAAGTCATCTAAAAATATTACTAACTTCAGATAATTTTTTTACTTCACCACATCTTGAAGTGATATAGGATAAAAGCTCATGAACATTATGACCAATATCTCCATTTTTTTTCTTACGATATATTCATCGTATCCTGGATTATTCTTTTTCTACATTTTCAAGCTCACTATATAAGTCATTTTCCTTGTTTGAAAAAAACTTTGATTAATCTCAGTTAAAAACATTTGGTCTTGATAAATATGATGTTGTTAAAACACTGCTCGTAGAATTAGCAAATCCACCCATTGTCATGCTTGCAAAGTTAAATACAAAAGTTCCAAAAATAATTATGGCAGCCATTATGATTGCTACCACTTTTTGCTTTTTCTTATGATGAAGTCTTTAGATACCTTGAATGTATCCATCAGTGTCTTTTTAACTCTATCTCTAATTCTTGTCTTATTTTGTTTATAGATAGCTGACTTCATCTGTTTCTTCTTTTGAAACTTTTTATAAGCATTTGCTTTTTTATATTGGTCGGTCTTCTCAACCTCGTCCATGCTTTTTCTAAACTGAAGCTTAGATTTTCTACTTTTGGATTTTCCTATCGCTCTTTTTCTAAATCATATAGCTTCTTACTTTTTCTCTTGTCCGAATAATTCTTTACACCATGAATAAGTTTAGAGGAACTCCCTAAGCCTTTTTCAGCAGCTTCAACCGATGCATTTTCATCACTACCAGATGATAGATAAGTACTTGTAACCTCACCAAGTTTTGCAGCTCTAATCACACTTCCACCGACTAAGGTTTCCTTGTTATACCTTTTATAAAGCTGATTTTTTTCTTTTCCCTATCTCTGATGGCTTCTTTACCAGTTTTAGAAGCTTTAGTGTTATCTTCCTTTTTCTTATCCACCCCTTTTTCTTATAAAGAGCTTATCAGAATAGTTCTTTCTTTTTAAGTGACCTTTTCTGCTTTTTCATGAAGTTTGGATTTTTTTATTACCTAAAGGCTCATATGATACATCACTGTCTCTAAAAATCATTATCGTATCTGTCAATAACTCCATCACCATCTTGGTCTTTTTGCTAAAGGATCATAGATACGATTTTCTTTAACCTCTGTTTGATAATCTGACTTGGCTACTTCGGCTTGAAAAACTGTTACTTCGAATATTTCTTTTTATAGCATTTTTTTGCTCTTGTTACTTGTTTCTATTTCACTAGTAATATCCGTTCTTTTACTTATCTTCTCATGAATTTTATCTTGAAACCTATTTTTCTTCTTTAACTACCTTATCCCTGTAATCATCTCCAGCTTTTTCTTTTTATAATCTAGGACATCATCTGTTTCAGATTTTTGTGATGATTTTCTCTTCTCTTGCCCTTAACTTTTCATTCAAATCTCGCTTTCTTTTTTTACTCATAAGACGCTACCTCACTTCTTCAGGTTTTGTAGTCATCTTTTGATATAGGATTGTGTCTTTAGGGAAGTTATCTACAAATGGAACAATGGTGTTTCCAAAGAAAATCAAACCTTCACCTGCTCTTGAATTGGTAACGAATTTTTTTCCTGATCCTTTGAGATTTTTAAGCTTTTACAACAAGCCAATCTCTATCACCTGTTGCTTGATTAAGCATTAGAATAAAATCCGTATTGTCGAAAAATATTTTCAATTTCTTTACTTGCAAGTAGATCTTTGACATTTTGTGTAATTCCTGTTGGAATACCTCCCCATTTTCTAAATCTCTTCCAGATTTCCACCGAATACTGTGAAGTCTGTTCATCCTTTTAAAAAGCAAGTGAAACTCGTCAATGTAATACCTTGTACTTTTTGCCGGTATTTCTATTTTGAGAAACCTTATTCCAAACCTGGTCTTGAATAACAAGCATACCTATCTTCTTAAGCTGCGTTCCAAGTTCTTTAATATCAAAAGCAAATAAGCTGTTTATTTAAATCTACATTTGACTGATGATTGAAGACATTAAGACTTCCTGAAACATAGATTTCCATTTCTGTTGCAAGTTTCTTTCCCACCTTTTCTTCTTGCCCTCTTAACATATTATAAAGGTCTTGAAGTATAGGCATATTCTCTGGAATTGGATTTTCAAAAATACTTTTCATAAATTCTAGGTAAACACCTATCTATAACAGACTTTTTCTTCTGCCGTAAGTCCACTACCACCAACCACAAGTTCAAGCATAGACATAATAAAATTTGCCTTATCCTTAAGTGGTGCATCACCATCTCCATAATTCATATTTATATCCAGTGGATTGAGATAGTCTTTACTCTTTTGCACTAACCTTTATGACTTCCCCTTGAACTGTTTAATAAGATTGCCATATTCACCCTCTGGATCACAGATAATGACATCATCATCGGTTGTAAGAATAGCATTTGCCATTTCACGCTTGGCAGAAAAATGACTTACCAGAACCAGGCGTACCTAAAAATTAAGCCATTTGGATTTTTTTAAGCATTTTTTTCTATCAGCCATAATAAGATTATGGCTTAAGGCATTTAATCCATAGTACAAGCTATTTGACGAGTTTATGAAAAAGCTCCTCTGTTGTAAATGGTAAAAAGACTGCTGTAGATGATGAGGTTAACCCTCTATCTATTTCAATCTTATTTACGCCAAGAGGTAATACACTGATAAAACCTTGCTCTTGGCTATGATCTAAGCGTTTAATCTTGCAATTATGCTTACTTGCAATAGATGAAATCTGAGAAATAGTCGTATCTAGCTTTTGTACTGTCCTTGCAAAATTCATAAAGACAATCGTTACGATAAACATACGCTCATCCCTTGTCTGGAGGTCTTTTAAAAGCATCTTGATATTATCTCCATAGGTAATCAAATCACTTGGTAAGATATCCATGTCATAGCCACTTCTAACTGCCTTTTTATTTTCCTCAATCTTCATCTTATCAATATCTGTATTTTTTCTTTTCACCATTTTAATAGCTTCTGTCTGCTCAACTGCTTTGATATGAAAAGAAATATTGATGTTGTCATCTATATCTAAAAATTCTGCAAGCATTCTATCCGATAGCTCACTTGCAAGTATTTGAAGATGACTTACTGCTCCAATATATTTTTCCAAACTTAAAAATACTTACTTGGCACGAAGTTAAAAAGAATCTGGTGCAATAACAGTCTTTGTACTTTCTCTTGGTTTTTAAGTCTTTATAGGAAAAAAGAAAAAGAGCTTATCTGGATTTAAAAATATCATGCAATACCTTTAATCTTTCTTCTCCAGTTAAGCCCTCAGCACGAACTCCCATGCTCTTTAGATTTGATAATATATCAATCTCAAGTCGCTCAAGTTTTGCAGTCGCTTGCTCCAAACTATCCGCTTCCACTCCAAAGGTGATATACTTCGATTTCTTTAAACCATTATTTCCCTTTGCAAGCTGACTTTTTAACATCTCACGAAACTCTAATCGAATATCATCATAACCATCATTTTTTTATCCGGTATCTGAATAGCTGCTTTTTAATTCATTATTTCTTCCAAGCTGATTGATATATGAAAAACTCAATATCTACACTTGGATCAAAAAGAGTTTAAGACATTCGCAAATTGATTGAAAAATCAAATCCTTATCTTCTTCTAAGGCAAGCTGATAGTTTATATCCTGAAATGCAATACACTTATTATAGTGCTTTTCATCAAGCTGGCATATTCCACTTTTTTTAGCATTCTCAGATAAGGTATTGTGCCTTCAACAGTATATCTCTTAGGCTCTTTCTTAAATATTAAGTCGATTAGAGAAGCTTTTTTTCTTCTGCTTAGTCAGCTTTTTCTTTTTTTCAGGTTTCTTTTTGTTTTCCTTTAATACCTTTTTGATTTTTTTCTAACTGAATTTGCTGTATTTTTTTCTTTTTCTTGTTCAAGGTAAACCTCCTTTCTCACTCGCTTCTGTGGTTGATAAAACTTGTGTAGATATATGTGCTTAAAAATATTTCTCAAAGGTAAGTCCATCTTTTTTTCAAATAGTGTTACAAAGAAGATTGGAAGAGTTGATACAATCAAAAAAACAGTATCGCTATATCATTAGGCATAAACTTTCTCATAAATAAATAGACTGGTATACCAACCAGTCCAGCAAGTGTAAATCCAATTAATTGTCTTCTTGTAAGATTAAAGGCTACCTTTGTTTTTTTACCTTTTTTTAAATCTTTTGGGGAATTGGTACATAGCCCATAACTTACCTCCCATCTTCTTTTTTTCCTTTGAAAATGCTTCAAAATGCTCATAGCATGAAGCAACTTCACTTCTTATCTCTTCTAATTCTGACTCAATGAATGCATTTTTTTCTGCTCTTGATAACAAAGAATAGATTTCACATCATCTCTTGTACTTTTTTTACTTCATCTTCTAAATTCTTTAATTTGTTCCTGTTGAAAAATTGAGATAGCAATTGCTCCAATCCCTACTACAATAATTGAAACAGGAAACAACTTTTTTTCTTTACTTCTATCATTAAAAAAATCCTCCTTAATGTGCATTTAATACACTCTTTTGCAAGCGTTCCACTCTTTAGCATCATTAGACCAAGAAGTAATGCATAGCCTAATATCATAAAGGTACTTGCATGAATGTCCGTTATCTTTATCGTCTTTACTAAAAACTGCGTAAATACCCAAGCATATAATCAAGAATAAGCCTTGAAGTCCAATAGCAAATAGACCTTTGATATAGTTTGTTCCAATTTGTCCCCACTCCTTATTTCCCATAGTGGCAAATGGAATTGCTGAAACTGAACAATAAACATATATCTCAAACATTCTGCCATAGACAACTAGCATAATGACTACCGACATAACCTGTATTGCAACTTTAACAAGCGAGGTTTCAAAGAGTATCATCACCAGCTCTCCAAGTCCTTTTGTCTTTTAATCCCTCAACCATCTGAACAATTTGATCACCTGAAACGGTAGCAGAAGTATTGATTACTCCTGCCGCCTGATTTACAAGGTGTTGTGCAACATCAAAGACTGCCATTGAGAATGTAAATGCATGAGATACTAGCCATACCGCTATCCACATCTTTATCATGTATTTAAAAAAACTCAAAGGTATCTGTATCGTGCATATTATTCTTTTTGCATAACCATATTTATCAGTTCAATACATAAAACTGCTGTAATGATTAAACCTGCAATTGGAATAATGACACTATCATTGATACTCTTAATAAAGTTAAATACCTCTGAGTTCCATCCCATTGGTGTCTTGCCTCATATCGGTTGCTAACTGCTCCGACTTTATCATTAATGTCGATAAACATTGACTCAAGATTTGCTTGGATACCTCCGAGAAGAAGCTCTTTAAAAAAATTCCTCTATCTTATCGAAAAATACCAAACATAAGCTACTCTCCTTACTTCAATACATTTGAAAGTAGCGGAATTAGTTTTTAGACCGATAAGGACAATACCGCCTCCAGCCATTAGCTGTTTAATACCTTGAGATTTTTGCTCCAGGATTATCATTACCATATCCCTCCATAAGGTTGATAACACCCCATGCTCCAAGACCAGCACCCACTGCCATTACCAAAATCTTTAATACATTAACTGCTTGTACGAAAAAAATCCATTATTTATTCCTCCTCGTTTTCTTCTTTCTTTTTCAATTTTGTTCATAGACATAACTACAAAAATTCTTATATGTCTTTCCATTTTTTTAGTTCGTTTATTGAAATAGCCATATACATGAATGAAATCACCTTCTGAAAAATTCCTTAGCCACTTCAGATTTATTGCCATAGGCTGCACAGTTGATATACTCTCTACCTTTTTCCATATCCTTTCGAAAGAGCAAAAATTTACAACTTGAATCTCTTCACCACCTCTTGTAAAAAGTTCCAAAAAGTAGGTTCTTTTTAACAGGTTGGCATTGATATTAATCATTTCTTTATCCATTTTTTTCCTCCAATAAAAAAAGCGACTGAAAAAGTTGATTCCAATCGCCAAGTATTTGTATATTTAGTTGTCTATTAAGTAGGGCTTCTTATCCTTATCATCTTTTCTCCTTTACTTTCTGTAACATATTTAAGGGAATTAGCATTTTGTCGTGTATATATTAGTGAGAGGCATTTGAAATACTAGTTAGCTTCTCTGCGAGTTTTCCCTATTTATTGATCGCAATATAAATTGAAAAATAGGCATGAAAAAAAGACGATAGACTTTTTGCGTTCTATCGTCTTTGAGATCTTATTCTTCTTAAAAAAACTCAATATTTTCAATATCTAATAAACTTTATAAATTTACTTCTCCAGTTCTAAAAAGTACTTCATCAAGTTTATTGAGTAAATACTCTGAAGGATTCTCCTCATCATTTTTTTCATTTTTATCATCTCTAATAAGTCCTTATTTGTAAGTAATAATATGAGCTTTCCATTCTCTCTCAAACATCCTTTTTGCCGCCCAAAAAGCATTTGTATCATAATCCTTTGAGTTATTATTATTCCAACAGATCTCAAAGCTTTGGAATATAAATATCTTTCTGTTGTATATATTTCTTTTTGAGTAACTACGTCCGAATAATTCTGACAAAGCTGAATTATCATATCTTTTGATTTGAAATAATTTTCAAAATTTGACCAAAATGTTCTCTTATTATCATCCTTGATTCTGCATAATAAATCAAATCTATACAAATCGTTGTTTGATTTTTTTCTTGTTTCTTCCATAAAGCCAAATCTTCTGAGAATAGCAGTTGCAATATCTTATAGCAAACATCTTCGTAGACACTAAAAGATTTTTTTCCAGGTTGGCACAACTCCAATTCCTTAATCAGTGATTCTGTATAATTATTATGGTATAAAAGCCTATATCTATAAAAAGATTTTTGTGGAGAAATATCTTCTATAGAAAAAAAGGTAACATTGAAATCAATTCATACTTAAGTATATCTGTATCTTTGACAACATAGAGTAAATTAGAAATGTCAATTATTTCTAGTTTTTGGGTATTTATCTTTATATATACATTTTTTTCTTTCTCTTTAACTTCATATGCTGTAACAATAACAGGTATCATATCCGTACCACTTATATATCTATAGACTTGTTCAATTGTTTTTTTCTGAAATTCTTGAAAATTTTACTTCAACACAATAAACTTCTTCTTTTTTTAACAATTATATCTGCTCTTCTATATGATGAATTTGATATATCATCTTTTATTTGAACCTCATCTTCAATTTCATATCCAAGTTCAATAAATAAATTTGATACAAATTTTTCAAATTCATACTCTGGTCTTACAATTTCATTATTCATCACACTAATTCCTCCTTTACATCAATTTTTTTGTTATATCAATAAGTATACCAAATATACCCATGTCACATATAGCTATAAACAGAAATATTACAATCTTGTAATCACAGTATTTCTATTAAAGCTTAACTTTTGCCTTTTTCTCTTGATATAGTCTTCAATATCAAACACATTCTTTTTTTATCATAATCTTCAAGTAGCTTATAATTTTTTTATGCTTTGTAATATCGAATTTGTCCGACAAAAATGGTCTGACACCTCGAAGCTGAAAAAAATACATTTACTGCCATCCATAACTGTTATCTCATCTTGGCTCATTAGCTCCTTCCCTGTCTTTTTGATAATTTAGTCCATAGCTATTGGCATTGGAGCGTGTTTCAGAAGTGTTATACAAATCTATGGTTTCCTTTACCCAGTGTTTCAGATAGTTCTTTAAGTGTTGTCTTTTTCCTTTCCACCAAGAAACAAGGTACTATCACAGTTACCTACAATGGTATCTGCATTATCCTTGTAGATTGCCTTTAGCTGAGATTGTGCCTGTAAGATAATACTTGCTGAAATCTCTCTACTTCTAATTGTTGCAATCAATTTCTCGAATTTGGGAATTAAGCCGATATTTGCAAACTCGTCAAGCAAGCACCTTACATGAACAGGTAATCTTCCTCCATACTCATCATCTGCCTTATCACAAAGTAAGTTAAATAGCTGTGAGTACATAATAGATACCACAAAGTTAAAAGTATCATCTGTATCAGAGATAATAACAAAAAGTGCTGTCTTTCTATCTCCAAGAGTATCAAGCTCAAGCTCATCTTCTTTCATCAAGTCCCTAAGCTCTTGAATATCAAAAGGAGCAAGCCTTGCCCCACATGAAATAAGAATAGACTTTGCTGTTTTTCCTGCAGCAAGTTTGTATTTTTTATATTGCTTTACTGCAAAGTGCGTAGGCTCTTTCTTTTCCAATGCTTCAAATAGCCTATCAATAGGATTCATATATGTTTCATCATCTTCCCTGACTTCTGAAGCATCTATCATATCAAGGAGTGTTGCAAAGTTCTTTTCTTCTCTTGGAGCTTCATAGAAAATATATCCGATAAGAGCCGTATAGTAGAGTTTTTTTCGGCTTTTAATCCAAAAAAATCCTCACCTGATTTTTTTCGCCCTCTCCCTTAGTGTTTGCTATAATTGTTTGCACTAATTTGAGGATGTCTTTTTTTCACTTCTGAGATAGGCAAAGGATTGTACTTCATGCTCTTTTTGAAGTTGATGGTATTTAAGATTTTTATCTCATAGCCATTATCTTCAAGCATTTTGCCACACTCAATTACTATCGTTCCTTTCGGATCAGTTACGCAATATGACGAGTGCATTTGCATTAGGTTCGGCTTTACATAAAATCTCGTCTTTCCGGAGCCGGAACCTCCAATAACAAGCACATTCTTATTTCTTGCATACTTTGGATTTGCCGGTCTGCCATTCATGGTTAATCGCTCAGTTTGAGTAAGCAAGATATTATTTTGAAACTTTTCATCCATATACGGCTCTATATCTTTTCTCGTTCCCCATCTTGCTGAGCCATACTCTTTCCCCTGTCTGAACTTTTTTGCGTTTTTACCTTTGGTATAGACAATAAATTTAATTAAAGCTGCTACTCCCACGCCCATTAAAATATCAGCCACATGAATACTTGGCAGTAAGCTCATGGTGTTAAGTTCCAATATTCCTTGAAAGATTTTATCTATCACATCGCCGCCAGTATAGGCTCGTACATGATGAGAAAAGATATTGCCTACATAGAAAAATGCAAGATAGGGAATGTTCTGTTTTAGAAACTTTGCCTTATCTTGCACTTTGAATAAGCCTTTGATGTCTTTTAGTATCTTATCTATCATAGGCTCTGCTCCTTTTGCTTTATTCTTGACTTTATCTTTAGAAATAGTATTTTTTTAGCTAGTTCTTTAAATTTCTTTATATTCTTGTGAATTGACTCCTTATTTTTTTCTTTTTTTCTCAATATTTGATAGCACATTTTTGAAAAAGCTTTATTCATAACTTTTTGTATCTTTTTGCTTGGAAGAATACTGAATGTGTCCCAGTCTCCTTATCTTTCATCACTGAGAATTTAACACCATGTTTATTCAATTCTTTTTTTAGTTCTTTTAATTCACCATCTTTAACATTGATTTCTTCAAGCTGACCTTTCTTAACCATATCTTTGAGTTTGACTTCATTTCCCTCAGCCTTGATAAGTTTATCTAAGCCACCATGTTGTTTTTGATCTCTGTTGTAACTTCTTTACTTGGCTTAAGATTTCTTGATATGTTGCCTTTAAGACATTAACTTCAATATTAACTACTCTATTAGAAATTTCTTCATTTATCATTAGTAACCTCCTTCCCTCATATCATAACTAACAAGTGCTGTATAATAGGCATCCATATTGCTTGGTGCATTATATGCTGCCGTTAAGATAAATGCTCTTACATTTCTTATTTTTGATTCGTTCTCTGATAAAGCATTTACAAGATACTCCATATGCGAAGAATCTAATTCTCTAAATCTCTCTTGAACAACATATGCTGGTAATTTCGTTTGATTTATTGTGACTGTATCTTCCGCATTTAATACCATAACATCAGCTAAAAACTTTAATTATTTCATCAAAGGTTTTAGCAATAATCTTATTGCCCAGTTTCATATGTTCGTTGTATCCTGTGCTTTCTCTTAATTCTTCTAAACAAGATTTATATGATTTTATTTGTTTACGTCCTTCCTCCATTCCGTCCCCTGAATAAAACAGATCTCTTTCATAGATGGGTAGGTGGGAGGACTTCTCTGTAGAAATATCTGAAGTAATCTTTGATGAATTATTTGTAGTAATCTCTGGTAATGGTTCATGCAAGTTGCCATAATGCACTGGTAGATTTTCATCAAATGCATCGGTGCTAAATGCCTCATTGCATTGGTTGATTTTGCCCTCTTCCATTGGTGCATTTTGCCCTAATGCATTAGGCATAGCACTTTTTACTTACTTGTTCTAATATTTCTCTTTCTTTCTCTTGTTTTTCTTTGATTTAGTTCAAGATAAAGTTCTTCTAATTTCTTGTCATTTATTGTGTACCACTTCGTTTTATCTCTAGGATCTTTATTATAGTTTCCAACTAAAAGATAGCCCGCTTTTTCAAGCTTAGAAAAAGTTCTCTTTACTGTATCAACACTTAAATAATCAAAATCTTTTTCTTGCCATGCTCGTATTGAGTTATATGTCCAATACTTGCCATCATGATAATTGTTACCAGACTTCTTATTTATCTCAATCCAGTAATTTATTTGTTGAAACACAAGAGCTTCATTTAAGCCTAATTCTCTGGCTAATGCTTTATTAGCCAGTATAGGTTGTTCATCAAATAAATACATACTCATATCATCGCCTCCTTTCTCTGAAATTTAGGCATAGAAAAAGACGATAGATTTATATTCCATCGTCTTAACTCTCTCTTATATTTCCTTTAATGTATCTTTCGCTACTTCAAGATATGCTGTGATCCAAAGTGCAATTTTAGGTAGCCCATAAGGACTGATCAAGAATGCCAGTAGTAATGCTGCTATTCCTGTTGCCATATCTTTTTGTATAAAAGCAAGCTACTGCTCCAATAAATACTAGGAAAGATATTATACCTAAAAATCATTCCACTAACTTTTATAATAAATTTTAGAAAAAGCAATTAGTATCGACAAGATCAATATTATTGGAAATAAGATAATTTTCAATGCCCATCTCATAACAGACCTCTCTATTTCTTTGATTTATCCTCTAAACTCTTAATACCTGTATTGTTCAACTTTTCAATTGACATCAGCTGAGTTCTGGCAAGCTTTCTAAGTTCTATCATTCTTTCTTTTTGATCCATACCTTTACCAATAAGAATTGCATTATAGCTTTCCATATTTGCAAGAACAAGTAATTCATTCAGACTTGCATAGTCTCTCATATTACCCTTTAACTCAGGATTTTTCTTCACGCCACTGTTTAGCTCTCTTGTTAAACAAGGCTACATTGAGCATATCTGCTTCACTTGCATACTTGTAAGACAACTGTTCGTTGGTAAGATCTTTTTAAGAGATATTCTTTGATTGCGTCTGTATGAATTTTTGTAGTTAATCTTGGAAATTTCTCTATTCAAATTCCAACCTAATGATAGCTTAGAGTTTTCATCTGACTTAAGTCTTTTTGTAATCCTGAATTACATACATCTTAAATTCAGCAGAAATCCATGAAGCAAATTCAAAGGCAATATCTGTATGTGCAAATGCACCACCGTATCTTCCTCCTTTTGAGATAATTCCGATTGCGTCTGTTTTTTTCTACCCATTTCTTAGGGGACAGTGTAAAGGAATTATATCCAGCTTCCGATTTAATTCGGTCGAATTCGACCGAATTGAAATTCATGTTGTTTAAGCTTTCCCATAAACCAAGAAATTCAATTGTATCTTTTCTTCTCATCCAATTTTTTTAATTACATCACTTGGTTCATCGCTTTTTATATCTAGCAATATCCGTTAGACTTATATAGTCGTTTTGAAAGTCTTCAGTATAAATTTGAATAGCAAATCCTTTTTGCTTCAATCGTCTCTTTTTTTCACCTTAGACATATGAGTTCCTCCTTTATGCTGATGTACTGTTTACAACATTTATTTTCGTAATAACTGCTCTAAACAGCACACCAACGATTCATTTTTTTGATTTTAAACTTTGGTAGAAGCTCTAAAAACCCTTGTATTTACTTGACTATTTGCCTGTGTCATTATTATGACACGAAACCCAACAGCTGGATCAACTATAGTGAATTCACTAACATACTCGTCAATATCCTCTGCCAATTCTTTTTACAAAGTCAGTTTCTTTTAAGAGCATCACCGTAACGTACATAATTCAAAAATAGAATCATAATCTAAATTCAACATTTTAGCTAATCTAGCTGCTAAAGACTCTTCACACATGAAATGCACAATTTCTCTAGGTGTATAGAACGCCCTAATGAAGAACGATCATTAGTATCTAATAAAGATTCAAATATTTTTACCTAACATTTTCTGGGTCGATAGCAACTTCTTGTTCTTCTGGGTCAGCTTCATCAACTGTGAAATTATATTGAGATAAAAACATTCAGTAAACCAGTTTCTTTATCGTTATACCAAAAATCATTAGGGTATTTCAAAATCAGTATTTTTCCCAATCATAATTTTTCAATTGCTTGAATAACCCACCATTTAGAAAAAGGTATCTTTTTACCTAAATATTCGTCATTATCTCTTTTAGCATTTAAGGCATTATAAAATAGTGGTTCTAAAAAGTCATTGAAGTAGTTCCCTGTGAAGTTTTTGTACTATTTAGCAAATAAGATTTATCACCGTCACCCCATTCAGAAGTAACGCCAAGCCATCCTTCTTTTGAATAAAGTGAAGAAACATTATTTGTCCCATAGTCTTTTACAGAAAGTTGTTGTGAATTTTTACACCATCTTCTCCTCTATAACCAACTCTATTTGCTTCATTTTTAAAAAACATTATTTGTAGATAAGTAATCATATAATTCAAAGAATTTATTTTTTTATATTCCTCATAAAAGTCTTTAGATAACCTTGAAACACTAAAAGCTTCAGTTAATTGTTCTAAAGAAGGATTGATATTTGATTCATATATTGGATTTAGTTGCTGAAAGTAAGTTCTAGTCGGCTCATCTTCTCCTACTAAAAAAAGAAAAATCTTTTTGCTGGTTTAAATTGTAATTCAACTCCATTTTCATTAAATTCATATTCAATTGTTACAAATGATAGTTTCAGTTCTTCCTAGCATCATCAAAGTAAGCAACTAAAGCAGCATTAAAAATCAGTAAATTGATTTTCTAATAAATATGCCACAAAAATTTCTTTTTGAGCTTTTTGGAGCAGAACTATTATTTTTACTTTTAACAGATAAAACTATTACACTTTTTCCCACATTATCTTCGTATTTACCAAATATCGTATATGATTGAATAGAATTTTTAAACATCGATGGAATATCTGTTTTCTCTTGTAAAGGAACAGCCTCCATGTCATTCAAAAAATCCGCGGTAAACTGTTTATAGTTCTCTTGTCTATAAGGAACTGTTAATAATGATTTAAGCTTCTCCATATCTATTTTTTTCATCCTTTTCTAGATATTCAGACAAAACAATCACTTTTTGGTTTTTATTAAGTGAATTTTGCACATCATAATTTGTTCTTTCCATTAAAAACACTTCATCAATTGATGATTTAAATGCATTAATAATAGCATCAAAAGACTTAGAATCTTTTATCTATTGCATTTTTACATCTTTTAGAACTCTTGAATTCAATGAACCACGTTTTATAGCATTTTCAACTTTCTCTAAATATTCTCTGTAAGCAGTTTTTAACGAAGAATTTGTTAGTAATGCTCTTAATGTATTTCTAACTTTTTCATTAGGTGAAGCTGTATTTGAAAAATTGCTAGTTTTTAGAAGAATCTAATATTGATGAATATAGGTTTTTATTTGAGGTAAAGCCTTCAAAAATAGTCATTTGGAATTTCAATTCCTTTATCATTTTCTTCTGCTTCTAATAATTTTGCAGCTTCTTCAAATTCTATTTCACTTGAAGTACCATTTTCATACTTAACAAACTTCTTAATCCAGCCTTTGTTTTATAAATGTTATTATAGCATTTGTATCATTAGACTTTCGTGCTACCCTGATCTTATCAGGCAAAGATTGTATTTTATTGGCTAAGTTAGGATTATTTGAAATAATATCATTAAACATCTTGATGTAAGACATTTGTTTTCCATTTGACATCATATCTTCTTCATCATCCAACTTATTAGCCATCATCAAGAAATCGTACAAGTTATATGAAGTAACATGCTCGTCATCCGTTATGGTTTTAGAATCCTCTCCTAAAAGTTCATTAAACATTTGAACTTTTGCTCTTATTGAATCTTCTAAAGATATGTGTTCTCGTGTATTAGCTCTTGGAAAGAAGTTATAAACATATAACTGTTCATTTTCTGATCCAACACGATTTATACGACCGACTCTTTGCATTACCCTTGTTGGATTCCATGGCAAATCGTAATTAATAATTATTGATGCTTTATGCAAGTTGATACCTTCACTCAACGAATCTGTAGTAATCAAAAATACGTTTATCATTTATACCTTTTGAGTTAAAATGTGGGTCGAAATTGTATTGAATATACTGTTTTTGGACATGGAATCTCCACCTCCAAAAATCAATTACAACGTCTCCATAATCTCGTTCCAATTTTTTTCTTTTAAGTAATCAACAGTGTCTTTAGCTTCTGAAAAACAATTAATTTTGTATCATTTCCAAAAGAATCAATATTGTGTTTTAACAAATTATATTTTGCATCCCTTGTTTTGATGTCATATTTACTCCACATATCAAAAATTTCTTGAAGAATCTCGTCATCAGCTTTAACTTTATCAATGTAATCATCCGCAAATTCATCAGGTTTAAAACAATCGATATCATTTGAATCAATAAAAACATTAAATGCTTCTTCTTCCATTTGATCTAAATCATTGAAATTATATTTAGTTCTTGAAGCAGCACCTACAACAACTTTTCCTTTATTGTATAAATTGATAAAACCCTCAGATGATATTTTTCAATCTTTCTACAGATTTAAGAAAGGCGTAGATAGAACTTTCTAGACGTTTTACAAGCATTGTTTTAACAAATCCAATCATGTTTTGCTGTCTAGCTTTATCTGATCCGACTTTCTTTTGATTTTTTTCAAATATAGTAAAGGAGCATATCTTGCATAAGAAAATTTTTAAGCAATTCTATTGTATCTGTAAAAGTTTGTTCCATCTCTTCGTCATACATATAATCCAAACGGATAGGGATCATTTACTGTTGGAAACTTTAAACCTTGTTTTTTTCTAAAATCCTCTTTATAATATTGAGTTATTTCACTTCTAGTTCTTCTTATCAGCACATGCCTTAAAAACATTGTCACGAATCTCCGCAGCAATATTTGATACGACTGTAGGATCATTTTTTTGAAACTCTGACTTCTTTATATAATTCGTTAAAATATTTTTTTCAAGATTATGATTTCCGGGGAATTATTGAGGAATTTCTTGAATCCGGAATAAAGTAATTAGATTTGCTATATCTAGAATCGTATTATTCTGAGGTGTTGCGGTAATCAAAATAACGCCTTTACCATAACAAATTTTCTTCAAATACTGAAATTCAGTAGAAGATGCATTTCTAAATCTATGGGCTTCATCAATAAAAACATATTTATATGAAGCTATATCATCCATTTCCGATAGTTGATCAACAATACCAAGCGATACAACTTTTTGTCAGACATTTTATATCCAAAATCAGCCAATACACTTTCCCAGTTATCTTTTTACTACTGGTGGCACAATAAAAAGCCTTCTACCATCTAATAATTTTCCAAGCATTGCTGCAATATATGTTTTTCCCAAACCTACCACATCAGAAATGATCACACCACCATGACGAGCTAAAATTTTTCTTGCTTGAGTAACGGCATCTGATTGATATTGTAGGTTCATATAACCATCTGTACCATTTCATAGTCATTCTGTCTAGAATCGATCTCTTCCTCAAAATAAACAAAGAGAAGCTTTTAAAAAACAATTCATATGGAGTTATATTTGTATTCATCCAAGTATCATTGTTTATGGTTGTTAGAATATCTTCTGTTATATCTTTAGAATCTTTCCATAATTCTTCAAAAATCCAAGCCATATTGAACATCAGATTGATTTTTTTAAGTTCTACATTAAATTCTACATTTTTATCTAAACCATTAAATGTAAAATTGCTAGAGCCTGTAATTAAGTTTCCAAATTGATCAGGTACTTTATCTGGATCCTTCCTAACAATATACAATTTTGCATGTACATTTTTCATAACACATGCGAATTTTAAGCTTTCCAGATTTAATCCACTCACAAAACTTAAATACTCCATTTTCCATTTCTAAATTATCATCTTCTGTGTTATTAAATTCTTCTGTTATTACTTTTTGTACTTTTACGAGTAGCATTGGCTCCAGAAAGTTCGAAAATATCCATTGCTCGGACAGTTTCTATATCCGCTCCTAAAGCCAATCAATATTCGTATTTCTTTCACATCTTCCAGTTGTTCTTTTTAATAAGTAAAACCCAGTAATTCTAAAGTATCCAACTAACACATCAAAATATTTTTGAATTAGTTAAAACGGTATTCAAACGATCAGACAGTTTAATTCCATTCTCGTTCTTATTAGTAAATATTGACAAATCATTATTTGTTACAGCCATTATTCCAACCCCAATCTCTGCTTTCAATTATTTTCTTTATTGATTATCTCTACCACATCATCAAATGTGCAATTTAAATACTTACAAATACGCACTAGAAGTTCCATGGAAATGAATTGTCCTTTTCCCATTCTAGCTAACGTATTCTGACTAATACCTGCCTTTTGCACCAAATTCAGTCTTCTTTAAATCCTTATCAATAAGTAATTTAAATAACTTTTTATATGATACTTGTTCCATAACACGTTCTCCATCATTACAACTATTATAACCTATTCATATTTCATCATAAATAGATAACTTGCGTATCTGCAAGGTTTTTCTTAAACAACTGCAATATTCAAAAATTAGTTGCTTTTAAAAAGCATCCACCAAATAGTGGATGCATGTTTAAAAGCTTTTATTTTTTTCTTTGAATTTTCTGTATCTAATGCATAGCGATATTGAATTTTCTTACGAGCATTACGCTTTAAGAATTCTTCTAATATTTCTGGATTTTGATCAAAAATATAAAGTTGTATCAACTCTGCGTGATGGTGATATAAATTCTAAAGAACATCCTTTATCATCTCTATGAATCAAAACATTTTTTTATACTCTACAAATTCACCATTGAGAATACCAAATTTGATAACTTTATCTTTTGATATCCCTTCTGATTGAAATGCAATCAGAATTAGAAGAATACCAATAACCACTAGTGTTGGTCTATCCTCCATCATTACTATTGCAAGATAGAAGAACACAAGACCAATCACAATCAGAAGGATTCTACGAACCATTGAGTTTCTAGATTTAACTTCTATATTCTTCATTTGAAGATAGTAATAAACTGTATACCCAAATAATAGGACAGCTATAATCATAAACTCCATCGTAAAATCCTTCTTTCTAAATTACCACTCTGCGATAGTACCGTCGTAATGTTCCCAGTTTGGATTTGTCCAAACAAGTCCTTCCTCAGAAACTTTACGAATCTTCTCTTCATCAAGAATGATTCCTAAGCCTGGATTTGTAGGAATTTCGCAGTATCCATCTTTGTAATAGAACATCTCTTTATTTACAACAAAGTCTAATAAATCAAATCCTTTATTGTAGTGAATACCTAAAGATTGTTCCTGAATAAACACATTTGGTGTGCATGTATCTACTTGTAGTGTCGCTGCTAAAGCAATTGGTCCATATGGAGCATGTGGTGCTACTGCCATATCAAATGCTTCTGCCATTGCTGCAATTTTTCTTGTTTCTAAGATTCCACCAACTAAAGCTACGTCTGGCTGTAAGATATCGATTGCACCTTGCTTAATCAAATTCTTAAATGCCCAACGTGTATATAAACGTTCACCAGTTGCTAGTGGTGTGGAAACTCTTAAGGAAATATCCTTAAATGCTTCTTCGTTCTCTGGCAATACTACTTCTTCATAGAACATTAATTTATATGGTTCTAATGCTTCAGCAAGAATCTTTGCCATTGGCTTATGTACACTACCATGGAAATCAATACCGATATTTAGTTTATAGCCAAATGTCTCTCGTAATGACTTAACACGTTCAACTACTTCTTGTACTTTCTCATAACTATCAATGTAATGTAGTTCTTCTGTAGCGTTCATTTTAATAGAATCAAATCCACGATCAACTCTATCTTGTGCTTGAGCAACTACATCCTGTGGACGGTCGCCACCGATCCAAGAATATACCTTGATACGATCACGTGCTTTACCACCTAATAATTGCCATACTGGAACATTAAGAGCTTTACCTTTGATGTCCCACAATGCCATTTCAAAGCCAGAAACGATTGTTCCTTGGATTGTACCACTCTAAAGAATGAACGATGCATACGTTGCCATAGACGTTCAATATCGAATGGGTCTTGTCCAACTAAAACACGATTGCCAATTTCATAGGCTCCTGCAACTACAGTTTCTGTCTTCGTTCCAGAAATCATTTCACCCCAACCAGAAATTCCTGCATCAGTTGAAACTTTACAGAAAAATCCATCTTGGTTTGACTCTAAATATTTCGATTTCAGTAATTTTCAAAATACTTCCCTCCTTAAGCTTGTTGCTTGTTCTTCATACCTCTATATTCAATGAAGTACCAGTAAACAGCAGATACCACAATTAATGCAGGAATACCAATTACTGGATTAACTGTAAATGCTAAGAATACTAAGTAACTCTGAATCATTGCAGTAGCTGCAAATGATGAGATAAAGATTGCACTTGTACCAAGGTCAATACCAACTGATTGAGCAATTGATGTTAATACTGGAGCAGTTGCCGAACCACACCATAGTAAGGAAGCTGTGATCGTTAAACCAATAATAATATTCTTCAGCAAGTTACCACGAGTTACAGCAACAACCATTGCAACACGGAATGGAACTACAGCTAAGTCTGCAAATGGTAATACACGGTTGCCGGGTAGAACTAATGCCATTGCGATTGTTAAAGGAATGATAATTAAAGCAGTTGTAATTACATCTTGGTTACCAACTACAACAGCAGCATCCAAACCGATAAATACATTTCTGCCCTTTAGACGTTCTTGAGACCACTTTTGAGCAGCGTCAGAGATTGGCATTAAACCTTCCATAAATAGAGCTGTCATCTTTGGAATTAACACTAATACTGCTGACATACTAACACCTAGTTTTAATATTGCAGTTAAGTCATATCCTGCTAATGCACCAATTGCTAAACCGATGATACCACCCATAATCATCTGATCTCCAAAAGAAACCTAAATACTTCTGTGCATCTTTAACTGAGAACTTAGAATCACGAATGAACGGAATCTTATCTAATAACCAGTTCATTGGCCATGCGATGATAAGTGATGATAATGCAGATACAGTTGGCAATGTTACACCTGGAATTCCAAAGAACTCTTCTACAGCACCTTGTGACCAGTCAGACAACTTGAATGTAATGATAGCCATTGCAATACTTGCACCAACACCTAGGAAGATATTCTTTGTTACAAAGTAAGTCATAACACCTACAATTGCCATGTGGTGGTAGTTCCAAATATCTACGTCTAATGTATCTGTAACCTTCAAGATTAACATAATGATGTTAACTAATAAGATAGTAAAGATTAAGATTGCAATGATTGGTGAAGCCCATGTGACTGCAGCGATAGAACCCCAACTCTACATCTAATGCATCAAGTCAACACCTGTACGTTCAACCATTGCTTTAGCAGCTGGTCCTACGTTTGATGTCATGAAGTCAAGAATTAACTTTAATTCCAGCAAAAACCAATTGCAAGTGTTAAACCTGACTTAAATGCTTTTGAAAGTTTTAAAACCAAAGATTAAACCAATAATTGTAATGATAACTGGTAGCATAACTGTTGCACCAGCACGAATAAAGAAATTAAATACATCCATTATAATATTCATATTATCTATCTCCTGATTTGTCTTTTTATTATTCTTTAACTACTTCTAAAATCTCATTTAATACAGCATCGGCACCAATACCCGTAAGAAGTGGCATAGCTTTTAATCAGCTTTACTCCATGTGCATCTCCACCGAATTGTCCAGTTGTAACTAGTAGATCATAATCAGCAACCTTACCGGAACTTCCATTAATTTACATTGTGTAATTGTTACTTGCTGACCTTTCTCTTCTAAGAACTGCCTCATTTTTGTTGTGACTACTGTAGATGTGGCAATACCATTACCACAAGCAACTAGAATCTTTTTCATTTTTTTATTCCTCCTTTAAAATTGATTCTTGTATTACTTCTAAGATTTTTCTTTATTAACAGAATGAACGAGTTTATTTTTTTGCTTCATCATTCTGAATAAAACCAATAATTCTTTTGTAACATTTCAATTTGTCCATGAGGTTCAGCAATTGCCATCATGATTACAATTTGTGCATCCACCGTTTGGTCTACCTCTTCCATGTTATGGAATTTAACTGGATTTTTTTAATGCTGCAACTGCAATGGAAGTAGTATTAACAAGGTTATTGTCTGCATGTGGAATTGCCACAACAGGACTTGTTGATGGTAATCCTGTTGGATACTCTTTTTTTCTCTTACAAGAATTGCATCTTTATATGTGTCTTTTACGAAACCTTGTTTCTCCAAAGCATTTGCTAGTAAAGAAATTACTTCTTCTTTTGTAGACGCTTCTACTTGTGGAAATACAAGTTCTTTTGTTACAACAACATTGATACTCATATCTCTTTCCCCTTTCCTACTTAGTTAGATATGTATCTAGAACTATACGAATTTCTTCGTCAGAGGCTGTATCTAAATTTAAGTTTCCAAACATGCCTGTTCCCATACCAACATATTGGCAATCATTATCAAAGAATTCTTGATAATTATTTACTCCAACACCACCAACTGCCATAAGTCTTAGTTTCCCTAATGGAGCTTGAACATCCTTGAAGAATTTTTGGACCAACTGTTCTTGCAGGGAATACTTTTACAATGTCTGCACCCATATTAAATTGCGTTTGAATCTCAGTAGGTGTCATAGCAGCAGGGATTGCAAGAATTTCGTGTGCTTTTGTGTACTCCATCATTTCTTTTGTAAAACCAATTGGAGATAATAAGAATTCTGCACCAGCATCAATTGCACTCTTTGCATCTTCTAAAGTTTTAACAGTACCTGCTCCAATATGAATTTGACCTTGATACTTTTTACTTAATGTGCGAATCATATCAAGAGCTCCTGTGGAATTCATTGTCACTTCAACTACAAAGTGCTCTTTGTATTCACGTAATACATGAATAATTCGATCTGCTCGCTCTAGCGTGTAGCCACGCATGATGACTGTAAATTTACCGTAATCTTCTAATTTCATAACCAATCCCTTTCTATAAATGCTTGGTATAGTGCACTTTCATTAGTAAAGCCAATAATCCAGTCTATATTTTCTTTGCTCATAACTATCTCTGCTAACTTTTTTACAGCATAGATATGTTTAGATGTATTAAGAATTGCAATTGGCGCAATCACATGTACCAGATTTCCATTTGGAAATTGAATAGGTTTCCTAAAGACTGTAAATCCGATAAATTCTTCATAAATCAGTGTCTTTTCATCCGCATGCGGAATTGCAGCTTCCGTTCCAAAAGAAACTATATGAGAGCTGATTATCAAAGCTTTTGCATTGTTTTATCGATATACTGATCATTGATTGCTTTCACTTTACGCATTGGTTCAAACGCATATCGGATTGCATCTTTCCAATCAAGTTCTTTATCAGTAATTTGTAGCCAATCCTGATGTAAATAGTGCATTAATCCTGGTAAAGCATCTTTATCTTTCATTTGTATTTTTGGGAGATGTTTGCAATAATACTTCTAATTCATCTTTCAATGCTTGCATGTTTTCGACTTTTGCGTATTTTTTTCAATTGTTCTCATTAATTCCTTAATCCGCTTTTCTGGGCTTGTAATGCCTAGATCACTTAAGACCCTATCACGTAATCGTGATTGCTCATCCTTCGACATAATTGGGTTGATAATGTATTGATTAATATTTGTTTGAATTGGATCAGTTGTAAACACAATGTCATAATCAGAACCAAACTTTTTCAAATTCGCGAATTGATAGCGATGTTAAAAAAGTGTATCTCAGGAAATGCTCCTCGCAAAGTTTCAAGCATCATACGTGATACTATCAATCCATTCGAGCATACAACTACTGCTCTCGCCTTTTGGCGCAATATCCTGTTCTTGTCGTAGTTGCGATCCAAAAATATAATGTCAATAATTCAAGTTCATCATTCGAAAATCTTTTCCCAATGTATTCTTCAATTGGTTGTATTAAATCTCCAATAATTTGCTTTTACGACATCATAATCACTATTTACTAACCCACTATAATAATCATGAATTTTTGATGTCGAACATAATTCTGAAACAAGCAGGTCTCAAATGGTTAAATAAGCGAACTTCAAACTTACCTTGGTCTTCGATCTCAATCAAAGTTAACTGTTTAAAACGTTCTACCATTTGATGGACAAGTGAGAATAAATCACTCTCAACTAAGATTAGGTCTGACTTCTCACTTACATATACATTTGAAGCCATAAACATCAAACTAATCCATTCACTATCTTTCCTTAGGTTTTCATCCCTAAGTAGTTTCAGTATTACTTCATACTCTTTTACTACTCTTCACAAGTTTTCCAATTTTATCGTTCAAATGTATGTGTTTATTTTTTTAATACGATAGAAAACATACGTGAATACATTAGCCATAAAATCAAATGATTCATCTGAGTAATTTACAAATAACTCTTTTTCAACTTCGCTGATTAAATGAATTGCTTTATCTTTTTCTAAATTTAAAGTACCGATCTAATATCGAAAAATCTCTTTTATATGTAATATTTCTTTGGATAATATCTTCAATTAATGTTCTGATTTGAAATTCATTTCCAGTAATGTCATAACCTTGAATACGATTATATTTAATATGTAAACCATACTCATTTATAGATTCATTAGCTTGCTTTTATATCATTTACAATGGTATTTTTTTACTTACCTTGAGTACATCCATTAAATGATTTAGCGATACATCATTATGACTTACTGCTAGAAACAAACAGATAATATCAATTCTTTCTTTTTTTCTGAGTAGAAAGCTGTAGCTGTATCTGACGAACGCTGAGAATAAAACTGAAGTATTTCTTTCGGCACTACAATTGATCCATCAGCATTTTTTTAGTGATTTCGGGAAGATTATTTTGAACCAAGTCATTGTTGATTTGACTAAGAGAATAATTGACTTGACGACGTGTCAAATCAAGAAGTTTTTTTCAATATTAGAAACTTTATAATCTGGATTTTTAATTAACAGATTTAAAAATCTGACTTGCACGATCATTCATTATATCTCCTCTCATTTTTTTATAATTACATTCTAAATCGAAAAAAAGTTGTTATGCATTTTTTTTACATAACAACTTTTGTACACCCTATTTCTATAGATAACTGAACAGTGATGTTACATTAAATGCATCCATAAGTCTTCAGTTTAAATCTTAGAAAAATTTTTGAATAAAAAGTTTTATCGTTATTTCAATCAATTATTCTTTATTATGCTTTTATTTTCACTTCTGAAAACATTCAACTTATCTAATACCGCTGCTTCTATATTGATTTTAACGTTTTTCAATATATTTTCTAGGATCAACTACATCTTCCGGTAGATTGTTACAACGCTCTCTAATCGTATCAGAGAATACTTTTTTTCAGTTGTGTTCCCACATTAATTTTACTAATTCCACATGAAATACATTTTTGTAAATCTTCGTTTGATACACCTGTCCCTCCATGTAGAACTAGATATGGAACAACTTTTTCATGTATTTCCGATAATCGCTCAAAAATCTAATTTTGGTTCGCTCTTGTAAAATCCATGAGCTGTTCCAATTGCAACAGCCATTGCATCAATTCCAGTTTCTTCTGAGAAACGAATTGCGTCTTTTACACTTGTATAATTGGCATCTTTTTCAGAGACTGAAATATCATCTTCTACTCCACCAACATGTCCAATTTCCCTTCTACACTTTACACCATACTGATGTGCAAAATCCACAACTTCTTTTTGTCATCTTTACATTTGTATCATAATCAAATGATGATGCATCAATCATTACAGAACCAAATCCGGCAATAACTGCTTCTTTGCATAATTCAACCGATTTTGAATGGTCTAAATGTAAGCATACAGGTATATCGGTTGATTCAGCCATCCCACGTATCATTCCTACACATTGTTTAATTCCTAGGTATTTAACTGCTGAACTAGATGCCATCAGAATTACTGGAGAATGAATTTTTGTTGCTGCATTGATAATTCCTTGTGCGTCTTCAAAGCTATTAAAATTAAATGCACCAATACAATAGTTATTGTTAGTTGTATTTTTTAATACAGATTTCAGATTAACGAATGACATTATTTTTCTCCCTCAACCATCTTTCCTTTTATAAATTTACGATGTTCATGGATAAACATTAGACAAATTACTGCGATAATTCCTGCAAGAAGTGCAATTACAAATCCGCCAAAATTTTCTACTAATAGCTACATAAAGAATCCATATGAAGAACCTGGGAAAACATTTACATTTAAACTAAATCCTATTGCTCCACCAATACCTGCACCAATCATGCTAATTGGAATAATCATTGGGTCGGAGATAATGAATGGTAATACACCTTCTGAAATGCCAAGCAATCCAAGAATCAATGTTGAAAAACCTCCAGCAAGCAATTGTTGATCAAATTCTTCTTTTCCCTTTTTTGTCATTTTTGCTATGACTGCAGATAATCCAATTCCGATTGGCGGAATAAGAGCACCTAGCATTAACGCGATATATGAATATCCTGTATCAAAAAATATAGTTGTTTACCAATAGTACCAGCCATCTTATTAACTGGTCCACCAAAGTCAAATGCACGTGCTGCACCAAGTGCTGCAGATAGAGCAGCTCCTCCGCTTGTTCCAATTGCATCAATAAATAGTTTTGATAAATTCGAGAATCCCTTTCCAATTGGACCGACAATAAAATACGCTACTATAGCAGATCCAAGTCCTACTAAAACTGGTAATAAAAACAATGATTTGACACCTACATATTTTCTATTTAACTTAATTAGATTATTAAGCCATAAACATAGATATCCAGATGTAAAGCCCATAATAATGGCTCCAATAAAGCCAGCATTCAATTTTACAGCTAAATATCCACCAAGCATTCAGGTGCAAGTCCAGGTCTATCTGCAATTGCCATGGCAATATAACCCGCCATTACAGGATACATGAAACTCATCATTCCTTTTCCGGCAACTTGATTTAACCATGCAAGAAGGTATTCAAAACCTTTTGCTTCTTCTAATAATTCTTTACTTCCAATGTTAACACCAAATAACTGTTGTCCCTAATAACGAAGTTATACCTAATGTCACACCCGCAATAACGATTACTGGCATCATGTATGAAATTCCAGTCATTAAATTTTTTTCTGGAATTCCTGAAGTTTACTAGACTTATTCATTAATGAATACCTCTCTTTTCCATTTCTTTTTGATAAGATCATCGCCACTTGTAATTACATCTGTTAATGAAATTTCAAATATTTTATTTTTTTACATTATCAAAACGATTAAACTCTCTAACTGCAACTGCAGCAGTAATTACTATTAAATCTGCTTTTTCTATATCAGAACCATTTAATCTGTTTTCAATTCCAATGCTTCCTTGCGTCTCAACTTTAAAATCAGCTCCAATATTTATAGCAGCATGTTCAATTGCATCTGCTGCCATATATGTGTGAGCGATTCCAGTTGAGCATGCAGAAATACCTATGATATACATTCACTTAACCTCCTGAATCTTTTTAACATCTCAAATACCTCATCTTCTGTTTTTAGCCCCAAATAATTTTTTTCTCTAAAAATCTTCGTGCATTAAATTTCTCGCTAAAAATGCAAGCATTTGTAAATGTTCCGATTCTTTATTCTCATTAATACCAATAAGGAATACATGCAATACTTCATTACAATTTGAAACACTAGACTTCCACTCAATTGGAGATACTAAGCGTGCATAGGAAATAAATGGTTTGTTTACAGAAGTACATACACAGTGAGGTATAGCAATAAAATTCCCAACAGATGTAGAATATTCTTCTTCTCTTTCATATAGTTTTTCTATAAACATAAGTTTATCGTCTATGTATTGTAATTTTTTTTAAGATCTCCGCAAGCTTTTTCAAAGCAATCATCTTTATTATCTACTTTAAAAATCATGCAATATTAGATCACGATAAAACACACCTTCCATGTGCAATTCCTTTCTCTCTTTAAAAATAATCGATTACTTTATATTCAAATATTATTTTTCATGCATATTTAATTTCAATACAAAAAAATATAAATTCCTATTTCAGATTTACCGTTATCAATGGTAAAAAGTATTTTTATTTTTTTAATTAACCAATACATAATTAAAAGCAAATAAATGTTATTCTATATTTACATAGTATTCCAATAAGATTATTTTTCTATTCATCATTAGGAGACAATTATGACTTATTCGAAACGACAACAAATAATTTTTAAAAACATTAATGCATACTTCGGGATATATGACTGCATTAACCTTAGCAAATGCATGTTCATCTTCAGAGAAAACTGTTCGCAATGAAATACTTGATATGAATAGCACATCTAGCATTTTTTTATAAGGTCTAAAAAGGATATGGTTATCATATATGCTTCAACAGTAAAGAAGACCATGCATTACTCGAAGAACAATTAGTTAATATGTCTAAATTTAAAAAGATGAATGATATTTCTAATTCAATCTTAGATTTTATTGCCTCCAAGCTACTAAAAAAAGACTCACACTTTTATGAAGGCGAATGTATAAAAAAAGTGTTATATATCTTCTGCAACTTTTTCATAAATATATTGAAAAAAATAAAAACTGAATTAGAACTTTATAACCTATCATTATCTAAGTTAACGAACTCTTATCATATTACAGGCGATGAAAAGTATATTAGAAATTTTTATTATCACTCGTATAAAAATTCAATTCTGCAACTTCGTCTAATGAGGGTGAAGAATCTTTTTCTAATTGATTCAATCGATACAGATTTCATCAGAGATTGTATCTCTCTATCTTGTAAGGAATATGATCTTTATATCACCAAAGATATACTAAAACAACCTATGCATTCATATATGTATTCTTATTATGCGACATACGGTTGATGTATTACATCCGACATTAATTAAAGAAGATAATCCAAACTACGATTTAGCACTTTCTATATATCGCAAGATTTTAAAAAATATAAATTGGATGAAAATGAAGTTATTGAAATTATGCAATATTTCATATGTAATGCTGGTTCTCTCGAAATAAAAACAGATTATGAGAAATATTGGGAATACGAAATAACAACAAATGAAATTTTTAAATGATATTGCTTCAAATACTGATATTGATTTAAGAAATGACTCAACCTTGATTCAAGCTTTGACTATGCACTTAATATCAATGGTTAATAGAATACTATGTGGAATAGAAATTAAATATGAGTTTGATGAGGAATTAAAAAAAGAATTATATACTTTGCCTATAGTTTAGCTTATATTGCTAAACTACGGATCGAAAAATAAATTCAATATTTTTGTCCCAACTTCAGAAATAACTTTACTTGCAATCCATTTCTGTGGGTCATTACAAAGAATTCAAAAAAATCTCAGTTAGATCTATTAATAGTAAGTCAAGTTGGTATTAGCTATGCTAATTTATTAAAGGAAAAAAATTATCAGTACATATAAAAACCGAAATAGATATTGATATATTAAGCCTATATTCATTTAGAACAGAATTAGCAAATAAGTATGATTATGTAATTTGTAATATACCACTACCTTCGATTAAGAATTCAATATTGATAGAAAAATTTTTTTACAACAGAATCCATTAAAAAAAGTTGATGACTTATTATTAGAAAAACAAAAATCAGCGAATTAAAAAAATTCTTCAGTAGGGAATTATTTATAAATGATCAAAAATTGTTATAAAAGTGAAAATGAATTTATTCAATATTACGGAAATGAATTTGTTAAATTAGGATTATTACATACTGACGACTTAGATCAATTCCATATGCGCGAATTATCATCATCAACTTATATTGGAAGATCAGCTGCTATACCCCATATTCTAAAAACCTTCAGGGAAAAAGTTTTTTTGTGCAATCATATTATTAAAAAAATGAAGTTCCTTGGCAAAAACCAAAAACGTCAGATTAGTTTTTCACATGCTGTACCAAAAAGAATGTCCAGATATTCTCTAGCCTGTGCAAAAACATTCAATTCTTCCTTAGAAAAAACGAGGAAATTGACCCTTGCTATAATAATTTAACGTATGAAAAATGGCAGGAGCAGCTTATGCATGCATCAAATAGTTATACTACTCTCTTTTAACCACCCAACTATTCTAAATCTAATAAAACATTAAGACAGCAAAGATTCTCTCCCTGCTGTCTTTTTCCTATTGCGTTATTTTAACTATTTTCTACTTACATTATTTTGCAAGTAGGATACGATCATCTACTAAATCACTTCCTGTATTTTCATGAAAACGTTCCATTAAGTCATAAACTGACATATTTGCTCTTTGCTCGCCTTTTGATGTCTATTACAATATAGCCATCATTCATCATGATTGTACGATCACCAACTTCAAGAGCCTGTTGCATCTGGTGCGTTACCATTAAACATGTAATATGATGCTTTTGAACTATTTCTTGGGTAAGCTTCATAATCTTTGCAGCTGCCTTTGGATCTAGTGCTGCTGTATGTTCATCTAGTAGTAATAACTTTGGTGGTACAATTGTGGTCATTAATAATGTTAGAGCCTGGCGTTGACCTCCAGAAAGATTCCCTACCAGTGTATGCATGCGATCTTCAAGACCCATATCAAGCATTTTCAACTGTTCTTTGAATAGTTCGCGTTCTTTGTTTGTAATCCAAGAAAATGGTGATTTCTTTTCCTTTGCACTTAGACAAGCAAGTGCTAGATTTTCTTCGATTGTCATATTTGGTGCAGTACCCTTTAATGGGTCTTGGAATAAGCGTCCAATATAACTTGCCCGTTGATACTCTTTTACATAAGTGATATCAGTATCATCCAATATGATTTTTCCTTTATCTGGGATAATACTACCAGCAATAGTATTTAAAATGGTAGATTTACCTGCACCATTTGAACCAATGATACAAATGAATTCACCTGTTTCAACATGTAAATTCAAATCATGAAGTACATTTTTTTCATCAATACTTCCTGCATTGAATGTAACGGAAAGATTTTGTATATCTAACATTTGTTATTTCCCCTTTCTCATTTGAAAAGAAAGTTCTTTTTTGATTGTTGGTGCTGCTACCGCTAGTGCTACAATCAAAGCTGTCACTAGTTTTAATGATTGCACGTTGATAATCTTCGTCTGCAGAATAATCGCATAAATCATCCGATATACAACATTACCAACAAAACAAGCTGTTAAATTACGTGATAATGATTTTCTACCTTGTATTAGTGATTCTCCAATGATCAAGCACGCTAAACCAACCACTACAATTCCAGTACCAGCATTGATATCACTTGTTTTATTGAACTGTCCGACCAGTGCTCCACTTAAACCAACTAGTATATTGGCTCATCACTAGTCCAAGCGTAATCATATTTTTAACATTTACACTAGACGCTGTTACCATCGCACGATTATCTCCTGTTGCACGTAGTGATAGTCCTAGTCTAGTTGATAAGAATAAACGTAATAGAATCATACAGAGTACTAATAATATAATCACGAATATGCTAGCATACCAACTACCACCAATATTTGTTTTCTTCAGAATTGTAAATACTGTTGTTTGTTTTAAAAGTGATATTTGACTTGACCATCCCATGATGAATAGATTAACTGTATATAATCCTGTACTTGTAATGATTCCTGAAATAATGGAAGGAACACCCATGCGAGTTTGTAAAAAGGCAGTAACATAACCAGCAATACCACCTGCAAGCATACCTAATAGGATACCCAAGATTGGATGACCGGCATATGCACAAGATACAGATATCGCCATACCTAGGACAAAACTTCCATCTGTCGTTAAATCAGCGATATCTAACAGACGGTAACTAATAAATAAAGCAATCGATACAAATGCATATAAAAGCACCTAATTCTAAAGTAGTTTGCAAAATACCTAGCATAGAATCCCTTACTTTCCTGTTGTTTCAACTGTTACTACTTGTCCAAAATCTGCGAAAATATCTGGATTTACACCTAACTTCTCTGCTACTTCTGTATTTACAGTGATAATACCACCATCTAGTGTGATAAATTCTTCTGTCTTTTTAAATCCTGGCTGTAAGACTTCATATGCAAGTTTAGCTGTCTTTACACCAGCATCTGTATAATTCACACCACAAGTCGCAAAATGCACCTGATCTAACAAAGGAATCAGCTCCTGCATAATGTGGGATATTCGCATTCATGAATGACTCATAGATAGCAAGTTCAGAAGACATAATCACGTTATCTGTTGGTGTAAATACTGCATCTACTTTACTTGCGATAAGAGATGATGCGGCAGCGATTACTTCTTGACTTGTATTTGCGGTTGCTTCGATATATTTAATCTTCTTTTCATCTAAAATCTTTTTTACTTCTGCAATTGGTTTTTGTGAATTTGCTTCTGAATTTGAATAGAGTAAACCAACTGTCTGTAAGTTTGGATTTTGTTTTAACATCATATCAACAAACTGCTTTGTATTCAGTGCATCAGATGTACCTGTTACTCTATCAATTCCTGTTAGTGAAGCTGCTTCTGGATCACTAATCGTAGCGTAAACCACTGGTATCTCTGTATCATCACTTGCCACAACCATTGTTTGTGCTGCTAATGTACCAATTGGGATAATCACATCTGCTCCATCTGTTACTGCTTGCTTACCAATTTGCATCAATGTAGATTGATCATTTTGACCAGAATAGATTTCTACTTCTGCTGTCTCATCTAATTCTTTTAATTCATTTTCAATTGCGACTGCAATTTCATCAATGGATGCATGATCTAATTGCTTTACGATTACATACTTTTTCGCATCCTTTTTTGATGCAGAGGGTAAAGAACACCCTATCATCATACTGCATAATAAAACACAAATTACCTGTACTAACTTTTTCATGTGATATATCCTCCTTCTCTCTGCATTTTCAGTCATAATATACAAAAACGCCTGCCCACAAAAGGACAAGCGTTAACCTGCGGTACCACCTTTTTAATAGTCTTTTGACTATTCTCTCTTTGAAAATGCAATCACATTCTCTGCCCTTTAACGCTGACATTGCGTCTTAAATACTTGCATAAGCTTTCCTTAAGCCCTCATGGGTCCATTTGCATACCGCATGCCTGCAGGTTTCCACCATCCCCGCTCTCTAGAAGTTGCCTTTGTATGTTTGATTTCCCAATCATCGGTTTGTTATGTTGAAATAGTATGATAGTCAGTTACTTTTGTCAATTACTTTTATTCATTTAAAAAATCTCTATTTGCGTATAACTGATGAGAAAAATTTTTAATGAAATAACTACAATGACAAAGAAAAATGATACAAATAATCCCCATAGCAACAACTGGATTTATCACTAGAAATTGTAATATAGATTTTAGAGATTCATTAAAGTATGTAGAACATACTGCACCAATCGCAAGTAATAACATTGGTACTGCCGTTAATGTTTTTCCCTTTTTGTATCCATATTTAAAATAGATTGGATACTCAATGAAAAATAATGATTAACGAAATTAGTCCTATACATGGTGCCGCTAGTAGTAAGCTATAGAATAAGTCTTCCATCGGATATGCAAGTCCTATAAGCATTGTCATAACAACACCAACCACCAACATGATTACCACAGATACTGTTGCTAGTAAGTATCTACCTTTTACGACATCTTTTGAAGAGATACTAAACAGTTTATATAAAGGATCAATCCCAGACTCTTCCCCTACCATAAAAGGATACCCAGAGAATAATACTGCAAACATTTGTACTGTAGCTAAAACAAAGGCTGGATTTTTTTGATAGTACACCATAGAGAGTTCCAAGTCCTATTAGAATGATCAAATTTTTTTAATTGTTAAATATGGTTTTATGGATAATAAATCTAACTTCAATACTTTGATTGCATTCATTATTTTTCCCTCCCATATAAAAATCATAATCTTATCAATTGTAATTGCATCTTCTACATATTCATTTGGTATCTCATCAATCGCATCTCGTTTTTACTAAGTACTCAATATTATATTTTGTTTTCTTTTTGTCCTAAGATTGCGGATGAATCAAGTATATTTTTGATTTTTCTAAACCACACTTTAAAAATCATGAAATAGTTTATGAATTCTTCTTTTTCTAAAGCTAGTACAATTTCTCCATTATCAATAAAGACAATGTAATCCGCGATTGTTTCAAGGTCTTGTGTAATATGTGTAGAGAATAATACGGTATGCCTATCATCTTGCATATAGTCAGAGATTACTTCTACAAACTCTTCACGCATACTTGGATCTAATCCACTCGTTGGCTCATCCAAGATTAAGAGTTCTGCGTTATGGGATAAAGCAATCGATAACATCAACTTAATCTTCATCCCACGTGATAATTCTTTTTACCTTCAATTTCTTATCAATATTGAATTTTTTTCTAGAAACTTCCAATAAGCATTCTCATTCCACTCATCATATCCGACCTTCATTGCTTGGTTGACGAGTTCCATATTCCAATCTTTTGCAAGAAATGAGTCATCCATAATCACACCAATCTTTTGATTATCCAACTTGGTTTTCTCATCGTCATGTATGGATAAAAATTTCTCCTTGATACTGAATCAAAGATAATATTGATTTAATGGTTGTTGTTTTACCCATACCATTTCTACCAATAAATCCTGTAACGTATCCTTCAGGAATCGAGAAATTTACATCCTTTAACGCGAAGTTTTTGATAGTCTTTCTTTAGGTTTTTGATTTCAATTTTATTCATCTTCTGTACCTTCTTCATAAATATAATTGATTAGTTCTGTTAATTCAGATTTGGTGAGATTGATTGTTTTTGCAATCTTGCATGCTTCAAGTAAATGGGACTCGATGTCTTTTTTTGTTTTTCATCTCTTAAAAGATCTTGATTCATTGTCGCAACAAATGTACCTAATCCTTGCCTGATGACAATAAATCCTTCTCGCTCTAGTTCGTCATATGCTTTTTTTGACCGTTAATATACTTACACTTAGTTCTTTGGATAGTTGTCGTACAGATGGTAATTGTGCATCTGAAGATACTGTATTTCCGACGATATTTTCTTTAATTGCATTTTTTTAATCTGCTCATATAATGGTGTACTACTTCCGTTTATTAGAATAATTTTTCATTGTATCTCCTTACATATAACACTATATAACAGTATATAACTATTTGCAATCCATAATAAAAAAAGACACCATCAGGTGTCTTTATTCTTTGATATATACTTCTCTAGGTTTTACTACCTTGTGCTGGTCCGATAATGCCATGTTCTTCGAGGGCATCAATCATTCTTGCGGCACGGTTATAACCGATACCGAAGCGTCTTTGTAGTAAGGATGTAGAAGCTTTTTGTGCTTCGATAACGTATTCTTTAATTTCCTTAAAGAGTGGATCATCACTAATTTCTGTCACGATACCACCTTCTCCTGATTCAATTCCATCTAACTGTACAAATGAATCATCATAAACTGGAGATGCTTCTGAGGATACAAAGCTTGTAATTCTTTTGTACTTCATCATCTGTCACAAATACACCCTGTACACGGGTTGAACCTGTTTGTCCAATTGGCATGTAAAGCATGTCACCATATCCTAGTAATCGTTCTGCACCTACATGATCTAAGATTGTACGTGAGTCCATACCACTGGATACCGCAAATGCGATACGGCTTGGAATATTTGCTTTAATAATACCTGTAATAACATCGACAGATGGTCTTTGGGTTGCGACGATTAAGTGAATACCTGCAGCACGAGCTAACTGTGTAATACGTTGAATGGATTGTTCAACTTCTTTACCAGCAACTGCCATTAAGTCTGCTAACTCATCGATAATGACAACGATATATGGAATCTTCTTCGGTGCTGGTGAACCATCTGGATTTGGTCTACCACCCTGTTGTTCAACCATGTTGTTGTAGACTTCGATGTTTCTTACACCAGCTGCTGCGAACATGTTATAACGCTCATCCATGATACGTACAATGACCTTTAAGGCATTGCTTGCCTTGTTTGGATCATTGATAACTGGTCCAATCAAGTGCGGAATATTGCGATATGGTGTAAATTCTACCTTCTTTGGATCGACTAGTAACATCTTTACTTCATCTGGTTTTGTACGTAATAACAATGAACAGATGATAGAGTTCATACATACTGATTTACCTGAACCTGTCGCACCGGCAATCAACATATGTGGCATCTTATCTAAACGACATGTTACGGTACGTCCTAGTAAGTCTTTACCAAGGAAGAATAGTAATGGTTGATCTTTATCACTACCTACGTCATTGATAATTTCACGCATTTTTAACTGGCGTACTCTTCACGTTTGGTATTTCAATACCTACCGCATTGCGGCCTGGAATTGGTGCTTCAATACGAACATCTCTAGCAGCTAATTGCATTTTAATGTTATCTGTTAAACCAAGAATCTTGGATACCTTAACGTTTACATCAGGACGAATTTCAAACTGTGTAACAGATGGTCCGATATGTGTATTTAATAACTGTGCTTCGATATCAAAGTTATTTAAAATCTGTAGTAATAATTGTGATTTCTCTCTTGCGGCCACTTCATTTTCTGGATTACTACCCTTTGGAGGGAGTGGGTCTAAGAGTGAGACCTTTTGGTAATTGATATGGACGTGTACGTTTCTTTGGCTTTGGTGCCTCGGATGGAGGATAGATATTACTTTCTTGATCAGGATGTTCATCCACGACTGTTTCATATTCTTCTGTCGAAGACAATTCTTCCTCTTCTTCTCGATCGACTGCCATTGGCGTAAAGCGTGATGGTTCTGGTCGACGTACAACGGTATCTTGCATAAGCGTTGTCTTTTGTTCCATGCGAGCATGGTCATCACTTAAATCATCCACATCGATGAATACAGAATCTTTCTGTGAGATTGTCTCTCCTGGAAGTACGATAATTGGTACTTCTTGGGTTGGGTCATCTGGATGAATGCGATTGATAACTCTCGCTGTTCTTGGCTGTTCTTCTTGAACAATTGGTAAACTTTCTGTCTTACCATCTGCTTTTGATATTTTGGAACAGTGAACTAGTTGTCTCTTTACCTTTATCAATCATCTTCCAAAGGTTAGCTGGTTCTTTTGGCTCCTTTGGTTCTTCTTCCTTCTTGCTTTCTTCAACTTCTGGCATCTTAAAGAATGCGATGACAGAGCGGAAAGCCTTCTTGTATACTTCCATATCCACCAGCAACAACATCGCAATCATGAAGAGTACGATGATAACAAGTAGCGAACCGATACGATTAAACATCATTGATGTAATCGCATATAAGAAGATACCGTAGATGCCTCCACTAAATTTCAAAGTTGAATCTGGCATGAAGTAATCTAACGTGTGATTGATATAGTCATATAGGGCATCCATGCCTGTAACATTTGGTACTGCAAGATATGCCTCTAGGAGTAATAGTGCAGAGATTAGTAAGATAATTGGTATCCAGCTGATTTCTTCTTCCTCCTGTTTTCTTCTAATAATATTAATTAACAGAACAATGACTACAATCGCAATCACAAACCAGTAAAGGTTACCTGCTAGGTAACCTAATAAGTTATAGATGAATAGACCAACGATGCCTGCTTTTGGTAAAGCCTAAAATGGCAAAAGCTAAGAGGATCACAATTGTGATTACTCTAAAGACGAGCTGGTTTTGTTCTGCTTGTTGTTGTGCTTTTGTCTTTCTTGCCACGTATTCCCTCACTAATCCTTTGTGTTAATTTCGATAATTGCTGGAAGTATCATAGGTCGTTTCCCTGTTTCTTTCAAGATATAACGACTGATCTTCTCACGCGCTTCGCTACGACAAGACATATTGTCGTAACGTTTTTCTTTCACTGCATCATCAATGGTCTTCTCCATGATGTTGCCAACTTCTTTAATAATGTAATCTGCATCCTTCAGGTAGATTACACCACGGCTTTGTACATCTGGTCCACCGATGATTTCCTTTGTGACGTGATTCATCACAACACCGATGATAATTGTACCATCAGTACTTAGAATTTCTCTATCTTTTAAAACCATACCGCTAGCATCTAAGCTATCGTTACCATCTACCATGACATCATCCACATCAACTTTGTCATAAGACTTCGCCAACACACCATCGTTTAATACAGCCACTTGCCCATTATCCATCACGATAATCTTATCTGCGTTATATCCCATGTTTAATGCGATATTCGCATTAGCGATGAGTTGACGGTATTCACCCTTGACTGGTACATAGTACTTTGGCTTCATCAAGTAAATCATCATCTTTAAATCTTCAATACTTGCATGCATACTATAAGCACGACGTGAGTCAATCATAAGTACTCGACCTGCTTCTTTGTAGAGGTCATCTTCCATGGATGCTTCTTCTCTTTCTGTACCTGGTACTGCAGGAGATGCGATAATCACTGTATCCGTAGGACGTAACTCAATTCTGTCATTTTCTTTTGTTGCCATCTTATGAATCTTACGGAAAATGGACTTACCAGTACCTGAAACAATGACTAAGATGTTTTTCCATATCATTGCTGAAAGCAGATGGAGCTACCTCTAATCCTGGTGGAATATGATAGTATCCAAGCTTAGCCATATCTGACATTAAACTCTTTAACTCTTCATCAAAGATTACAACCTTACGGTTATACTTCGTTGCTAGTTCAATAATTTCAATGACACGATACAAGTTCTGATTAAACACAGTAATAAACATACGATTCTGCGTATCTTCAAAGTACTGTTCAATTTGTTCTGTGATGCGGTGATGTGGGCTACTGTTACCAGTACGTGTAGAACCTACTGATTCACTTAGTAACGCAAGTACGCCTTCACTACCTAAATCTGTAATATTGGTAATATCAAATTTGAAGGCTGCGTTTTTTTGTATCGTAGTCGACAATAAACTCTGATGAATATACTACATATCCATCTTCTGTCTTAATTGCCACACCAAAACCATCAGCGATAGACTGCATTGTACCAAAGGTACGAATTTCAGTATTACCAATCTTAAACTTCGCATTGCGACGAACACGGTGTAAGTTTAATTCTTTAATACCCGCTTTCTTTAGTTTGCGTTCTAAGATCATCGCTGTTAATGGTGCTGTATACACCGGAATATCCGGAATTTCTTTTAATAGGTTTGGTAGTGCTGCCATGACATCTTCATGACCATGGGTAATGAAGATTGCTTTTAATACGTGATTGATTCTCACGTAAGTAGCGGAAATCAGGAATGATCATCTCAATTCCTAACTGATCACCATCCGGATATTTCAATCCGCATTCCATGACAAATATATCTTCGTTGTTTTCAACGACATACATGTTTTTTTGCCGTCTTCATCAAAGGCTGCCGAGCGCAAATATGCGTATTTTACTCATAAATTATATCCTCCAGTAATACTTTTTAATCCTATTTTTATTATAGAACAAATACTGACGATTTTACAGAACTTTACCCTCAAGATAGTAGCTATGTGTTACGGTAATTTCTACATTTACAATCTGATTGATACATTCTTTTTCGCTTGTGAAGTTTACAAGTTTGTTATCTGCACTATATCCACTATAGACTTCGCTATTTCTCTTGGACTTTTCCAATACATAGAACACTGACTGTTTCACCTAAGAAGCGGCGGTTATTTTCTTCTGCTATCTCAGTGAGTAAGTCATTGAGTCTTGCAAGTCTTTCCTTCTTTACTTCGAGTGGAATATTATCTTCCATATTTGCGGCTGGTGTGCCTGCTCTTGGGGAATAGATAAATGCGTATGCCATATCAAAGCGACAATAGCGTACAAGATCTAATGTTGCTTCAAACTCTTCATCGGTTTCATTTGGGAAACCGACAATGAGGTCTGTTGTAAATGCGATATGTGGTACTTTCTTCTTAAGATTATCGTATAACTGCTTGTATCTTTCAACTGTGTATCCACGTGCCATACGACGTAGCACTTCATTCGATCCTGATTGAACAGGTAGATGTAAGAATGGCATGATGTTTGGATAATCACGCATCGCATCAATTGTTGTTGCACTGTAATCTCTTGGATGACTTGTGTAGAAACTTATACGTTCAATACCCTGTTTTAGCAACTGCCACAAGCAGTTGTGTAAAAGCCATCTTCCATCTTTAAGTCTTTGCCATAGGCATTCACATTTTGACCAAGCAAAACAACTTCCTTACGTCCACTGGCTTTGAGTTCTTCAACTTCTCTTAAGATATCTTCCATTCGACGTGAGCGCTCTCTACCACGTGTATAAGGCACAATACAATACGTACAGAACTTATCACATCCATACATAATATTTACAAAGCCCTTGGAATCCATTGAACGCTTTACTGGCACATCTTCAACAACATCTCCTTCTTGGGAGAATACTTCTACTTTGCGCTCATTACTTTCAATCACCTCTGCTAAAAGGTTTGGCATACGGTGAATGTTATGGGTACCAAAAATTAAATCTACATGTGGTGATACAGAAAGAATCTGTTTGACTGTTTCTTCCTCTTGGGCCATACAACCACAGATACAAAATACCGTTGTAGGGCGCTGATCCTTTAAGTAACGTAGCTTATTTACATCGGATAATACACGGTCTTCTGCTGCTTTACGGATTGCACATGTATTAAAGAATAATACATCCGCATCATCAGGAACATTGGTACTTGTATAACCCATCATTTCCATCATCCCTGCAAGTGCTTCTCCATCACGTACATTGGCTTGACAGCCATAGGTATGTATAAAGTACTTCTTACCATAACCAAGATTTACGATATCATCACTTATCTGAAAGTTACTAAAAGTACTCTCTGTATTTTTCTTTGTTCGTTTTCTTTCTTCCGCATGAATCGGAAGGATAAAATCTTCTCTTTTCATCTTCAACCTCTATCGGTACTATTATACAGAATACTGACCTCTTATGCACAAGAACAAGGACCGCACTTTAGCGGTCCTTGCTGATTTCTTTGATAAATCTTGTCGCAATTTCAAGTGGACGTGTAATCGCTCCACCAACCACGACCGCAAAAAGCTCCAAGTTCTAGCATTTTACGGGCTTGGGATGGCTCATGGATTCTTCCTTCCGCAATACAACGACAGTCTAATTCATTGACGATTCTAGATACCAAGTCAAAGTTTGGTACCTTCTGTCTTTTCGTCACCGACGTAACCGTTGAGTGTTGTACCAACAAAAGTCAAAGCCAATTTCTACTGCAGCTTTTCGCCTCTGAAAAATTTGAGATATCTGCCATCAGTAATTGATTTGGATATGCTTGTTTTAATTTGATGGAATAATTCTTCGCGTTTGACGTTATTTGGATGGATACGATCAGTATAATCTAAGGCAATAATTTCTGTGCCTGTTTGTACAAGTGCACTCACCTCTTCAAATGTAGGGGTTATATAAATTGGTGAGTCCAAATAATCTTGCTTAATAATTCCAATTGTTGGAAGTTTTACCTTTGCACGAATTTCATTGATATCGCGCACAGAATTACAACGTATTCCACTCGCACCTGCTAGCTCTGCCGCATATGCCATTAACGGCATAATTCCACCCGCTTCTGTATAGAGTGGCTCTCCTGGCAACGCTTGACAAGAGATAACGAGTTTTCCTTTTAAGGCTGAAATAACTTCTTGATTATTCATCGATACCTAAGATTTCTACGATGTTGTTCTTGTAGAGAATCGCCTTAGCACCATAGATGGCTTGGATACCTCCACCAACTTCAAGAACGTCCGTAGCACCTAGCTTCTTTAGTGTGTCCTTATCAACCTTTGCAACATCCTTCACACTGACACGTAAGCGTGTAATACATGCATCAACGTCTTCAATATTTTCCTTACCACCTAAAGCAGCGATAATCTTATGACTATCTTCCTTGAGCGTAGACTTTGTCTCTACTACTGGTTCTGCATCATCAGATTCTTCCCCACGACCAGGAGTCATAACGTTGAACTTTGTAATGTACCATCTAAAGAATGTGTAGTATAGACATGCCCATACCAAACCAAATGGAATTTCTAAAATCCAGTTTGTCTTTGCGTTTCCTTGTAGGATACCAAAGAGTGTAAAGTCAATCACACCACCAGAGAATGTATTACCAATAGAGATATTAAGAATATCTGCGATGAAGAAACTTACACCATCAAAGAATGAGTGGATAACATAAAGAATTGGGTTTACGAACAAGAACATGAATTCGATTGGTTCTGTAATACCTGTAATAAAGGATGTTAAAGCAACACTTAAGAATAAGCCCTTGTATTTGCTTCTTCTTTCCTTAGGTACGCAGTGGTACATTGCTAAACATGCGGCTGGTAAACCGAACATCATTGTTGAGAAACGACCAGCGAAGAAACGTGTTCCTTCTGTATATAAACCGATATGATTTGGATCTGCTAATTGTGCAAAGAAGATCTTCTGTGCACCTGCTACAGCAACACCTGCAACAGTTTTCAACACCACCAAGTTCTGTGTACCAGAACATTGGATAAATCATGTGGTGTAAACCAACAGCTCCACATAGACGCATTAAGAATCCATAGAAGAATGTTCCAACTGGACCTGCTTGTGCAATGAAAGCACCTGTAGATACTAATAACATTTGGAAAGGTGGCCATACCAAGAAGAACACTGCACCAACGAAAATACTTGCGAATGAAGTAACGATTGGCACAAAGCGTGATCCACCGAAGAATCCTAGTACCTGTGGTAATTCAATGTTCTGATATTTGTTGTGTAATGTAACAGCAACTAAACCAATAACGATTGCACCAACAACACCAGTATCAATTGCTGCACCTTCTGGTGAGAAAATACCTAACAATGCCTTGATTGTAGCGTTCATTACTAAGAAACCAACAACACCAGCTAAGGCAGCAGTTCCCTTGTCACGCTTTGCAAGTCCAATACATAGACCAACGCATAATAACATTGCTAGATTTGCGAAAACAACTGTTCCCGCTTCACTCATAATTGTGAAGACACCCTGTAATACTGGATTATTTAATACAGGATAAGTCGCCACTGTTGTAGGGTTGGATAAAGCACCACCGATACCTAACAATAGACCAGCAGCTGGTAAAATTGCGATAGGTAGCATAAATGCTTTACCAATCTTTTGAAGCATCTTAAACATAAATATCCTCCTTATATTCCACATGTGTAATACCCCTTACTACACATGTATGAACCATTATTTGCGATACATCACAATATTCTGTAAGTGTATCGTTAGATAGCATCTTTCACCTTCTCCAATATTGATGCCATATGTATTTTCAATGTGATCTCCTATCATGCATGCAATCTGGTATGACTTACGATATTTATCATGAACTAGATCACCAATTAAGTTGTTAATCTCTACTCCGTCTAATGAGCGTTTGATAGCAAACTTCAAGTGTGTTACCAAACGTTGTTTCGCTACTTCGTAATCATTGAGATTGATTTGCATTTCTCTTTCGATGATTGCGAGTGTCTCTGTTAATATCTGTGCAATCATCGTAGAAAGACTGGCACTTTCACCCTGTAAGGCAGCGTGAATATGCATGCATATAAATCCAATCTCGCTGTTATCCAAGTTAATATTTAAGCGCTCGTTAATCTTTGCTAGCACTTCCTTTGCGAATCGAAATTCCTTTGGATATAAAAACTGAATTTCATCCGTGAATACATTTTTAACAGTAATCTTTTCACGGTAACGCTTTTACACTAAATTGAATATGATCAAGTAATGCCAGGTGGATACGCTTATCGTATGCACCAAAGCTATTTGTCATCTCACTGATAACTTCTTCGGTAACTTCTACCACTTCATCATCTGCACTATTTACTAACTCTTCATAACGTCTACGATCTTTTTAGATCAACGAGTTCATATACGTTTTTGAATTTGTTCTGTAGGAACAATATCATTCTCTTTCTTTTGAAAACCGATACCCTTTTCCAAAAACAATATATTCTCTAGAATCTTCTTCGCTATGACATACGACTACGTTATGATTTAGTATTTTTTTGCAATATTATATGTTTTCACAATATGCTATCTCTTCCTTTACTTTTAAGTTACCCGCTTGTTTAATGCGTACATCCTTATGATTTGTCACAATCACAAGAACATCTGTTTGATAGCCTGCTTGTTTTAGCATGGCTAAATCACAGTTTACAAGTAAGTCTCCAGCCTTTACGCTGTCTCCTTCCTGTACGCTAGTCTGAAAGCCTGTCCCTTTTTAACTGTACAGTATCGATACCAATATGCAAAATATATTCAACATTGTTTTTTTATCTGTAATACCAACCGCATGTTTTGTTGGAAATACCATTGTAACTTTACCATCAACTGGTGAATGGATATCTCCATTTGTTGGAACAACCGCAAATCCCTTCCCCATTAATTCTTTAGAGAATACTTCATCCTTTACTTCATTTAAGGTTTAAACTCACCATCACATGGTGAATAGATAGTTGATTTTTTTATGAAATAAGAACATAGAACCCTCCCACGAAAAAGCCCATCAGAAAAAAATACAATTTTCCAATGAGCTAATGCCTGCTTTTCCAGTAACACGCTTTTTGTTATCTTTATCATAGCAAAGCAAAATCACTTGTCAATCACCTATATGAATAAAAAAATCGGTGGGCACCGATTTTTTTATATTTAGTTCTTTTCTGTGATTGCTGAAACTGGGCATACTGGAATGCATGAGAAGCATGAGATACATACATCTTCATCACATCCGGACTTTCCATTTTCGTCTAAAGCGAGTGCTGCAACTGGGCATACTGCTACGCAAGCACCACAACCGATACAAGTATCTTTATCAACTGTAACTGGCATTATTCGAGTCCTCCTTTATGAACTACATAAAGTATAGCACCCTACTATTTTGTTAGTAAATGCTAACCTTTCGGACGAATTTGAATCCGTTCAATGAAGTTTGCTCGATTTGTTTTTGCCATCAATATAGATGAGGACACCAGAGATAACTGCCGGACCTTGTGCAGGTGTGTAACGTGTGGATTCATTATAGATACTTCTAGCAATGACTTCCTCAGTATCTCTTCCTAATATCGACGCATATACCCCACACATTCCTGCATCTGTGATATATGCACAACCGTTGATGATTTGTTCATCCGCAGTTTGTACATGCGTATGTGTACCAATAACCGCAGTCAGTCTTGGCGCAAAGTAATTTTGCGAAAGTCATCTTTTCTGCAGTAGCTTCTGCGTGTAAATCTACAAAGATAATATCTGCGTCAATCTCTTTTAAGAGTTTTTCCATCGTGATGACAGGGTCTTCACGACATACATCCATGAATACTTTTCCTACTAGATTGACAACCGCAATACGCTTTCCATTTACTTCTTTAATTACATAACTTTTGCCAATATGGAATGGCTCCATATTGGCAGGACGTACAATACTGTTCATCGATGGAAAGTGATTTAGAATTTCTGTTTTGGAGAATGCATGGTTACCAAGTGTAATCACATCTATACCAGATAAGAGTAATTGATTATAAATTTTGAATGTAATCCCTTTGCCATGTGCAGAATTCTCTGCATTTACAATGACAAAATCTGGTTGATATTGTTCTTTTAATGTGTCTAGTTGTGCCAGAACTGCATCTCGTCCGCTCTTTGCAACGATATCTCCTAAAAACAGTACTCTCATAACATGTTCCCCTATCTTTTTTCAAAAAGAACCGTGAACCGGTTCTTATTTCGCTAATTCTTGTGCACGTACTTCACGAATCAATGTTACCTTGATCTGTCCTGGATAAGTCATCTCATTTTCAATTCGTTCACGAATATCATGAGCAACCTTCACCATACGTACATCATCAATCTTCTCAGGCTGTACCATAACACGTAGTTCACGTCCAGCTTGGATTGCGAATGCTTTCTCAACTCCTTCAAAGTCTAATGCAATCTTCTCAAGATTTTCTAGACGTTGAATGTAGCCTTCCATAGATTCATAACGTGCACCAGGTCTAGCAGCACTGATGGTATCCGCTGCAGCGACTAATACAGAAATAATATCTGTTGGAGCAGTATCGCCATGGTGAGCTTCAATAGAGTTAATAACGATTGGATTTTTCTCCATACTTCTTAGCAACCTTGGAACCTAACTCAACATGTGTTCCTTCAGTTTCAAAGTCTAGTGCTTTTACCAATATCGTGTAATAAACCTGCACGCTTCGCAAGTGCTTGGTTTAGTCCTAATTCAGCAGCCATCATACCAGCGAAGTGTGCAACTTCTACAGAGTGTGATAAACCGTTTTTGTCCATAGCTATAACGGAATCTCATACGTCCTACTAGCTTGATAAGTTCACGATTCATCTTACCAATACCTAGTTTGAATACTGCTTCATTACCGATCTTGAAGATTGTCTCTTCAAGTTCATCTGTAACTTTCTGTACAACTTCCTCAATACGTCCCGGTTGAATACGTCCATCCTTCATCAGAATTTCTAATGACTGACGTGCAATTTCACGACGAATTGGGTTAAAGCAAGAAACAGTAATAATATCTGGTGTGTCATCAATAATCAAATCAACACCTGTAGCCTGTTCGATTGCTTTTGATATTTCTTCCCTCACGACCGATGATACGTCCCTTCATCTCTTCACTTGGAAGTGTTACTGTACTAACGGTACGTTCGATTGTTTCCTCTTGTGAGTAGCGATGAATCGCTAAAGAAATAATATTACGTGCTACGGAAGAAGCTTCTGCTTCTGCCTCCTCTTGTTTATCACGTAAATAAGTAGCGATTTCAGCTTCTGTCTTCTTCTCGACAGCCTCCATCAATTCTACCTTTTGCGTCTGCCTGTGACATATTTGCCACACGCTCAAGTTCAACTAATTGCTGATCAATCTTAGCCTGCAAGTCTTCTTCCATTTTAGTGATATCTGCAAGTTTTCCCAGTAATCTGCTGATCTTTTTCGTCAATTTTCTTTTCTTTTCGGGCAAGATTCTCCTCACGGAAATTCAAACTATCCTGCTGGCGCATGAGTTTATTTTCAACTTGTAATAACTTGTTTTGTTGATTCTTAATCTCTTTTTCTGCCTGTAGTTTTTAATTCGTAAGTTTGCTGTTTCGCGTCTAAAGTAGCTTGGCGCGTAATTGTTTCTGCTTTTTGAATTTGCTTCTTCAAGAATATCTTGCGATTTTTGTAATCGCACGATCAAGACCGTGTTTGCCAGCAACCTTCATAATACCGATGCCGACAAAGATACCTACAATAAGAGCTAAAATGGCAGGAATTACAGGGTCATGAATGATATACCCCATTTTTAATCCTCCATTATTCTTAGAGATTTCTCTCTTAAGTATTATACGGTTTTTTTCACATTTTTCACAATAGACACACAAAACAATGAAAGCGTTTTTACTCTGATTCTATCGTATAGCGATGTAATCCCGTTGCATTCAACAAGTAGATATCGTCAAAAACTTCCTGAATAAACTTTCGATCATGGGATACAGCGATGATTGCCCCACCAAAGTTCTTTAACTCTTCTCTTACAACTGGAGCTGATAATGGAGAGAAGTTACGGGTAGGCTCATCCAGCAATAAGACATTGGCACCCTCTAGATGCATCTTTAACATGAATACCTTGGCACGTTGAACACCTGATAGTTCTGTTAAAGAATGTTCCATCTCATCAGATGTAAACTTCATTGAACCAAGGTACTGTCGAATACGTGTAATATCCTCTTTATTCCCTACAGTTGTTAAGAAATCGATTGGTGATTCATACTCATCGAGGATTTCATCATAGTTTTGTGGCATATAGCCAATATGAATATCCTCCCTTTCATATAACGCATCATGAATCTTATGCAATAGTGTAGTTTTGCCACAGCCATTATTACCGATGATACATATCTTTTGATTACCGAATACTTGTAATTCAATATTATTGGCTAATAGTTTAGACTCATCTTTTGTTATTAGGCTATCTAAATGATAATCCAGAATCTGTTTGTCACTGGCAAATGGTTCCACATCAAAGTGAAAGAATATCGCATCCTCACGAAGTGGAATCTCCGTCATATTCTCACGTTCTCTTTCAAAAACGCTTTCCCATCGCTTTGACACTTCTCATCTTTTTCTTGAGATTTGCGGCAGTCTGCGGTGCTTTGGCGCGATACGACGCGCAATTCGTGTTGGACGCGTTCATAAACCTGTTGGTATTTTTTTCCATGCGTAACTTATCTTGACGACGCTCGCTTTGTGCATCCATCATCTGCTTATCAAATTGTTTATCACGCAGTTCTTTATATGCATCATAGCCAATATTCATGATTGTATGTCGTGCTTCTGTTTTTACGTTTAACGAGTTCTAAATGGACAATACAATTTGCAGTATTAGCCAGTAATGTTTCATCATGTGAGATATAGATGATTGGAATATTAGACTGTTTTGATAAAATTCTCTAACCATGCAAGCGTACTGATATCTAAGTCATTGGATGGCTCATCTAGCAGTAAAATACTAGGGCTGTTCTAGAAGGATTGCCGCGAGTTGATACTTAATCTTTTCTCCACCAGAAAGTGTAGACATTGGCTGTGTTTGATAATACATCTCCACGTCATTGCCTAATGCTTGTGCAATGTCATGTAACTGTGATGGTGTCGCAAGTGAAAAAGCATCGCTTGCGCAGAAGTATTCATATACAGTTTTCTCTGCATGCTTATGTTCAAGTTCTTGGGGTAAATACCCTATTCTTTCGTTCTTCGAACGTATCTCTCCTTGTACTTCACAATAACTTTCTACAAGTTGTGGATCTACGATACATTTGAGTAATGTAGATTTTCCATTTCCTTCTTCGCCAATGATGGCAATTTTTATCAGTTGGTTTTCACTGTAAGTGTAAAGATTATCGACTATCTTACGTAAATCATATCGATGACATATTGTTAAATTATGAATTTCTATCATTTGATGACCTCCTATAAAAAATCTGCTCTTTTCACGCGAAAAAAAGCAGACAAAAATTCTCTGTATAGAGGTTTTAATCCGTTTCTACGCATGAAAAGATGTTTATTAAAATGTTCTCTTTTCATATGCTTAAAATCGGATTAAAGGCTCATGTTCTTCTCAATCACCACACATCATACGATGTGACCTTTCTAGTAAAGTTATATCATAGAATCAACAAAAACATAAACTTTTTACAGAATGAATAAACCAAAAAAATACCCCCAGAAGATATCCAACAATTACATCACGTGGATAATGCACTCCCCTACTACACGGATGTATCCTTCTAGTGCAGCTAGCACTAGTAGTATGCATGCAAGGATTGGAGAAACCGTGAAGCACATCATCGCAATAATTGCGGCTGAAAAATACATGTCGACTAGGCATTGCATTATGTTGTGTTTCTTTTCTCTAGGATTTGATCAATAGGATATTCCTCGTATGGACGAGGGGTATGCTAGAACTTTCCGTAACAATGTGATTGCGACAATTGAAAGTAATGGAATTAGAAATTGTCGGTAATAACTTCTCATTTTGTTTTACAAATAGATATAACAACAGGAATGGATATACAACGTAATATGTATTTGTCACAATTTTTATTACACAGACGTAATTGATTTCGCTTTTGTGTCTGTTTGATAGTTTTTTTGTAAAGTTCTTCATAGAACTTTAGGTAATTTGTTTTCATACAGTAACATCATACAACAAATTACGATTCTTTTTCTGTACTGTACGATTGCAATAGAAAAGACCTTCACACTTTGTGTAAAGGTCTAAATATTATTCTTCTGTTGTTTCTGTGGAATCAGCTTCTGTTGTAGGGAATAACTTCGCTTTTACAAGTTCTGTAATCTCTGCATCGAATTCTGGATGGTTCTTCATATACTCACGTACAGAGTTAAAGCCCTGTCCAAGTTTTTCTCCCTTGTAAGAGAACCAAGCACCCGCTTTTTTTCGATAATATCGTTTTCTACTGCTAAACTGATGACTTCATCGATATGAGAGATACCTTGACCAAAGATCATATTGACAACTGCCACCTTAAATGGAGGAGCTACCTTATTCTTAACAACTTTTACCTTTGTAGCAGAGCCGATTACTTCACTACCTTCCTTGAGTGCTTCACCCTTACGTACATCTAGACGTACGGATGAGTAGAACTTAAGTGCACGACCACCTGGTGTTGTTTCTGGGTTACCAAACATGATACCAACCTTTTCACGTAACTGGTTGATAAAGATTGCAGTTGTATTGGAACGGTTCATAACACCTGCTAACTTACGCATTGCCTTAGACATCAAACGTGCCTGTAGACCTACAGATGCATCTCCCATTTCACCATCTAATTCTGCCTGTGGAACAAGTGCAGCTACTGAGTCAATAACAACTAAATCAATCGCTCCTGACTTAATCAACACTTCTGTAATTTCTAATGCCTGTTCTCCAGAGTCAGGTTGAGATAATATGAGTTCATCAATATCAACACCTAGCTTTTTTTAGCATAGAGTGGATCGATTGCATTTTCTGCATCGATAAATGCACATCTACCACCTTGTTTTTTTGGCATTCTGCAATTGCATGTAATGCAAGTGTTGTCTTACCAGAAGATTCTGGTCCATAAATCTCAATGATTCTTCCCTTTGGATAACCACCGATACCTAATGCACTATCTAATGCTAAAGAACCGGATGGGATTGCGTCTACTGATACATCAGCACGGTCTCCAAGGCGCATAATACTACCTTTTCCGTATTCCTTTTCAATTGCCTTAAGTGCATCCGCAAGTAGTTGATCTCGCTTATCTGCGGTAACTGTCTTTTCTTTTTTCTCTGCCGCCATAATAACTCCTCCTGATTATATGTATGTTTGTTTTAAAAATAATTCCACGATTATTTTTGATTCTAAAATATCATCTTTCATCTGCATGAAGTACTGTACACCAGAAATAAAACTTACTAGTGCAGAGAACCATAACATGATCATACTCACTGGCAATCCTAATAGTTCAAATGGAAGATTATTTAATAGAATTAACGCAACGGTAACCATCTGTAACACTGTCTTTAGTTTACCCATCATACCAGCCGCAACAACCTTGCCATTTTGCACTCGCCATCATACGACAACCATCTACGACCGTATCTCGTGCAATCATAATAATGACTGGGATAACTGGGATAATACCTCTAGAGATAAACAATAGGAACATCGTTGTTGTTAATAGCTTATCTGCGATAGGATCAGCAAACTTACCAAATGTAGTAATCATATTTCTACTACGGGCAATATGGCCATCAATCGCATCTGTGATGGCTGCTAAGATATAGATTAATAAAGCAGTAATATCAATCACAGAGATTGATACATGTTGTACATAGAAACTTGTCGGTGTAATTCCAAAAGCACTATATGGAAATAAGTAAATCAGAATAATTACTGGAATCAGTACAATTCTGAATAATGTCAATCGATTTGGAAGATTCATGATTTTCCCTCTCTTTACCGTTCTTTAGTATACCATATTCTATCATTTGTTTATATCTGTATGAATGCAAGAAAAAAGGAGGAAATTCATCCTCCATAAATGCGTACAATTGTAAGCCATGTTCTGTCCTGTTTCCAGGGGCAGCCATTTATCTGTGCTTTCGCACCTGCATCACGCTTCAGTTCGCCTTCTGCAGTTCCTCTACCAAATTTGAGTTTCTCGCTTGCGGGGTTTATCTCGTTCCACCCGATAGGTTTCCCTATCGGCTACGTCACTGTGACACCTTAAGGGCTTAAACCATGACCGAAGTTTTAGGTTCTCGCTCCGCCGTTATCTTTCGATACCCGGTCTTATTGATTAGGCCGGCACAAACACTACCATCATCGCAGATGGTGCGAGCATGGACTTTCCTCTAACACCATATGTGCCAGCGACTGCCTCATGTACGTATATCATTTTCTTATTCGTTATTGTTTGAGAATACTTGTCTTTCAAGACGACTCAGACGTTTCAGAATATCAACATTAGAAGCACCTTGTGAGATTGGATCTAAGTCTTCCTGTGCCTTAATCTTACCTTCTACTTCGATAAGCTTTGCACGGAGTGAAGCATTTGTACGTTCCAACTCTTCAGCCTTCTTTGTTAAATCTGCAATCATATTTTCATATGTCTGATAGTCTTGAATGATTTCATCTAAAAGATGATCAACTTGATCAGGATTATATCCCTTAAAATCAATATCAAGTTCTTTATCAACAATTTTCTGTGGATCTAGATTTAATTTACCAGCCATAACTATCCTCCTATGAATGCTTATTTATTATCTCATTTCACTATCCTAAAAAGCAATAAAACTTCCTTATTTATGTGAACATCTGTATAATATAAATGGGAATTTTTGTATGGTCAATTATCCAAACGGAAAGAAAAAAGCATATACATCGAAACCTACTTCTGCTGGCGGCAGAGGTATGGCACTTGAAAAAGATATTAACGTAACAAATATGTTTTATCTAAGTATTGATAAAGCGGTCATTCATAAGAAACCAACACCGATTACGATTGTAAAAGTTGATTATCCAGCACGTAGTGCTGCTAAAATTACGGAAGCTTATTTTAAACTTCCTTCCACGACCGACTACAATGGTATCTATCGTGGAAAAATATATGATTTTGAGGCTAAAGAATGTGCTTCTCGTACCTCTTTTCCTCTCAAATCACTACATACTCACCAAGTTCAACATTTACAAAATGTAATCAATCATGGTGCGATCGCCTTTTTGATTGTAAAATGGACATTGTTCGATGAAACCTATTATATAAAAGCTGAGGATATGATTCGCTTTGTTAAAGACAGTGAGAGACATTCCATTCCCTATCAATGGTTTCAAAACAATGGGTATGTAATTCCCAATACATATGTAACCCCTGATTGATTATTTAAAAGATTATCGATCAGTTATACTTCAACTCAGGAGGAAACAATGACAAATAAACAAAAAGAAAAAAACCTAGCGTAAAGCGTAAGATACATGGTTTTAGAATCCTAACATTATTTATGGCAATTATCGTTGGCTTTGAATTTGTTGGAGCTGCTGTTGGCGCAATCGCAATCAGCACCCTCTTAAAAAGGAACACCAGAATTCAAACTGGATGACTTTTACAAACTTCCAATCTACGATAGTCCTAGACGCAAATGGCACTAAGCTAGCTGACGTTGGTCAAACACTACGTGAAAAACGTTGTTTATAATCAAATTCCAGAGTCTATGATTGACGCATTCTTAGCAGTCGAAGACTCACGCTTCTTTAGCCATAACGGATTTGACATCCCACGTTTTACAAAGTCAATTATTGAAACTGTACTTCATGGTTCTATGCAAGGTGGTTCTACATTTACGATGCAGCTGGTTAAGTTAACCTACTTCGTAGATGATCAAGCAGGAACTTCCAAGACCAAGAACATCCAATATAAGGTACAGCAGATTGCTTTAGCAATGGAACTTGAAAAGAACTCCTCCAAAGAAGAAATCTTTACAATGTATCTAAATAAGATGAATTTCGGTGGTGTCGGTAATATCCGTGGTGTACAAAAGGCATCCTTACAGTATTATGGTAAGAATGTTTGGGAATTAAACCTTGCAGAAAGCGCAATGCTTGCAGGCGTCATTAACTCACCATATACATTTGACCCACATAATTACCTTGATAAAGCGACAAAACGTCGTAATACAGTATTAGACTTAATGGTTTACCATGGCTACATTACCCAAGAGGAATGTGACCTTGCCAAGTCTATTAAAGTTGAAGACTTACTCATTGACTCAAAATCAACACTCAATTCAAACTATACATATCAGGCATATATTGATGCAGCTCTTAAAGAGGCTCGTGAAGTAACTGGACTTGATCCAATGAACGTTTCAATGGAAATCCACACAAACATGAACCCTACTGTGCAAGCACAGCTTGAAAGTATTCAGGCTGGTACAGCTGGTATTGATTTCCCTGATGACTTATATGAATTAGGTTCTATCGTTATCAACAACCAGACAGGTGAAATCGTAGGTATCATGGGTGGTAGAAACTGGGCTAGTGGTGGATCGATGTTGTTGGATCACGCTACCGAGCAGTTCAACCAGCCAGGTTCCACAATCAAACCAGTTCTCGATTACGCATTAGCGTTTGAAGATTTAGGTTGGGCAACTTCTCATACTATTGTCGATAAGCCTGTTACGTATGGTAACTGGACATTCAATAACTTCGACAATACAAAATGGGGTGTTGTAGATTTATCTAAGGCTGTTGGTCTATCTCTTAATACTGTCGCAATCAACACATTACAAGCTGTCATTGATAAATCAGGCGTACAGCGTGTTACAAAACTACTTAACCTCTTTAGGATTTAGCCAGTTTAAACCAGAGCTATTTGATATTAGTTTCGCGATTGGTGGTGGTAATATGCGTGTATCTGCCAAGGAATTAGCAGCTGCTACAGGTGTACTTATTAATGGTGGTAACTATATCAAACCTCATACAATCAACACAATCTTCTACCGTAACGGTCAGAAAGATCCATATGTCGCTCCTACAACCGGAACATCTGTTCTATCCCCTCAAGCTGCTTACCTCGCCTCTTACTTGATGCGTAATGCAGTTGACCAAGACTGGGGTAACTACATGTACGCAATTCGTAAGGGTTATCCAGTATATGGTAAGACAGGTACAACTGACTGGGGTGATGCTGGTCTTGAGTATGGCATTCCAGTTAGGGGTACGCTAAGGATGAATGGATGGTTGGTCAAACAACACAGTTTACAATTGCTGTATGGTCTGGTTATGAAAAGGCCATTGCTGGTGCAGATACGTACTTCTCAAGATGGAAGTTAAATATGAATATCCCTGGTGCTATTATCAGTACTGTTCTAGATACATTAGAAGGTATCTATGGTACTCCTGGTGAACTTGCAATGCCTGAAGGTATTAGTAAGATCACCCATATCAAAGGTCTATACCCATATGTCGCACCAGATGATACAATTCCATCTGATTATGTTTCTACAGGTCTTGTCAAGACTGAGTTCTCTAAACTTGGTACATATACAAACCTCATTACAACTCCTCAAAACCTATCATCCTTTACAGCTTCTTATAATGATAGTAACGATACTGTAAACTTCGAATGGACACCATATCCTGACGCAGCAAAACTGGTTGAAGAAAGCCATGATGATAAGACCTTCGATATTTCTTGGATCACTGGTCCAATTACATATAAGGCTCGTGTCGTTCAAAATAGTGCTGTTGTCGCAACGATTAACTACACAGGTGATAAACTATCGAAGGTAATCGATGGTCTTCAACCTGATACGGATACACAGGTATGTGGTTACTATGGATACGAAAAAGACAGATACAGTCGCTTCAAATGAAGTCTGCGTAAGCTTCCGCACACCAGTTGCGAAAGTCACTGTCCCAAGTTACAGTGACCCTCGTCAATACGTTGAATGGGGTAACGCAAACAACATCACAATTAACCGTGCTGTTGGAGATACCATCGCATCCATGAGTGGTAGAGTACAGGATGTACGTGATAGTAATGGTAATAGCCTCATCGGTAAACAAATCAGAAAAAGGTTCTACTGTTACAGTCTACATTTACTTTCTAAAAAAAGTCTTCTTCGGAAGACTTTTTTTCTATGCATTTTATTTGCAAAAAAATAGATATTGTACCCTATAATCTTTCAAAGATAAGGAAGTTGTAACAATACATTTCATTTATCCAAGAAAGAAAAGGAGGTTTTTCATATTGAGCTATAGAATTGAATACACAGCCAATAGTAACGGTAGTACAGTCATTGAATATGCAGATGCCAGCAGACAAGCTGAACTAGTCCGTGAAGCTGAATCCGGTACAATCAATATTATTAATGAGTACCGTTATGAATCTTATGCAGAAGTTTCTGCATAATTAACCCAAACAAATACTCTGTAGAAGAGAAAAATATAAAAAGACGATTCTTCATATGAAGAATCGTTTTCATTTTATCCAAGTGCTACATCTAAAGATCATCATTGTCACAAAGCCTAATGAGAATAAGATGGTTCCAATATTTGTATGTGTTCCTTCTGACATTTCAGGAATCAGTTCTTCTACAACGACATACATCATCGCACCTGCTGCAAAACTCAAGAAGTACGGTAATAATGGTACGACTTTGTGTCGCAAAATAAAAATTGTGATAATCGAACCAATTGGTTCAACCAAACCTGATAATACACCATATACAAAGGTCTTCCACTTTGGCATCCCTCTGCTCTTAGAGGCATTGACACAATCGCACCCTTCTGGGAAGTTTTTGAATCGCAATACCAAGTGCTAAAGCAAGTGCACCAAAGTAAGTAATCGAACTATTTCCATTTAACCAACCTGCATAGACAACACCAACAGCCATTCCTTCTGGAATATTATGTAGTGTTACTGCAAGTATCAACTTCATAGAACGTGATAAACGATTCTCTTTCGGACCTTCTTCTGTGTTATCCAAATGTATGTGTGGAGTTACTTCATCTAAGAATAATAAGAAACCTACACCTACCAAAAAGCCTACGGCTGCAGGAACAAAGGATAAACTTTCCAAGAGAAGATGATTGTTCCAGGGCAGGAACTAATAAACTCCAGAAAGACGCAGCGACCATGACACCTGCCGCAAATCCAGTTAACCCCTTCTGTAGTTTCTCACTCATTTTATCTTTTAATACAAATACCATTGCAGCACCTAAAGATGTGCCGATAAATGGTATTAATATACCGATTGTTGTGCTCAATAACATATAATTCCTCTTTCCCTCAAATTATATGAGATTATAACACCTATCTGTTAACCTCGTTATTCATTTGCCCAGTTGTTCAATTGATTATTTCAAGGTATGTATGACCACGATAGATAAACTTACGGCAACTTTGATCAATCTCTTCAAAAGAGTGTTACTGGTAACTCTTTCGAGGATAGTCCTATTTTTTCTAAACAACGAGCATAGATTCCTTGAACCTCTAAACCATAGGAAAGATCATTCCATACTTCATGTAGAAGTTGGTCAACCTCTTCTTCCTCTATCTGATTTGATAATAGGTTTGTTTTTAATCTCTGGATGCCTTCTTGTTGGACATCATAATCATATTCAAATAACATCTCAATTTCTTCAACTGTAGGAAGATAGTAGTCAAAACGTTTCTGAGATACGCGATACTCCTTCAACATGGCAGAATTTGGTAGTGAGCGCCAATAAACCTGGTTCTCTTTCACCGCAATCTGTACCTCACCTACAGGAATATCTTGTAAAAGAGTATGAATATCAACATCTTCTCTAAAGCACTCTTTCAACAAGAGTAACTTTTGAAACTGTGCAATTGAACACTCTCCCCAATAGTGTGTTACTACCTGTTGGCACTGTAATAACCACACCTTCTGTAAACGTTCTTGTTGGAAGGATGAATTCATTTTGTACGTTATGGAAGATTTCTTTTTACTTCCTCAACAACGAAAAGTTCATCTCCTTCAAATACGATTAAATCATAATCCAATAAACGCTCTAGAAACAGATTATCTTTCTCTTCGATTTCTTCATCTGAAAGTACCTGCAAAGAAATACTTGATAGGTTTTGATCATCCAGTATCGATAATCTTTTTTTCGATATGATGATCACTTTAGAATTCTCTCTACCATTGTCTCGCAGAGTTCTTCTGGCAAATATGTCTTTCGTAGCCTGAATACCCAAATCTCTTGCATAAAAAAATATAATGATTGTTCGTCATACTGACGTAATACATCTTTTTAGTTTCATATGTTCTCCATTGTACATTAAAAGGATACCTCAACGGTATCCTTTATGTAAATGTGATTATTTAGCGTTGTCTGCTGCACTTTGTCCAGAAATTCTACCGAATACTACAAAGTCAGCTACTGCATTACCACCTAAAGCGGTTAGCACCGTGAACACCACCAGTAACTTCACCAGCAGCGAATAATCCAGAGATAACTTCTCCCTTTTCGTTTAATACTTCTGCCTTAGGATTGATTACGATACCACCCATTGTATGGTGAACAGCAGGTGTAATCTTAATTGCATAGTAAGGAGCTGCAGTTAGAGGATTTGCAAAGCTTGTACGATTGAATTCTGCATCACTCTTAGCTTCTACTGCTTGGTTCCAAGTATTCATTGTGCTTACGAATGTAGCTTCATCAACACCCATAGCCTTTGCGAGTTCTTCATATGTAGCACCTGTTACTGTATAACCAGACTTGATATATCCAGCGATAACAGCAGACTTATCAACCATTGACTGGTCAACAACTAACCATGCACTCTTTATCTGGTTGGGCGATGATAGCTGCAGATACCTTATCACGTGTAGAAACTTCATCATAGAATCTCTTGCCTTCAGCGTTAACTAAGATAGCACCATCTCCACGAAGACCTTCAGTGATTAAGTGTGCATTGCCATCTTCTTCAATGTGTACTGTTGGGTGAATCTGAATTTGATCCATATCTACTGTAGCAGCGCCTACTGCTGTAGCCATTTCAATACCTTGACCCTGAGCACCTTCTGCATTTGTTGTCGCAAAGCCCTTTAATTCTGGCTTGTACTTTTCAACCATTTCAGCGTTAGCACCGAATCCACCAGTTGCGATTACAACTGACTTCGCATTAATTGTGACCTTATGACCATCCTTACCTGTAGCCTTGATACCAACTGCCTTACCATCCTTCATGATGATTTCGTTCGCTGTTGTATCAAATAAGAACTGCACATTACGATCTTGTAAGTTCTTTTCTAAGATTGGAACGATATAAGCACCAACAGCAGTTACCTTGCCATCAGCGTTTACTGGACGGTGAATTCTCTTAACAGAAGCACCACCAAATGCACCTACGTTTTTAACGTCTGCGCCGATAGATGCTAACCATTCAATAGCAGCTGCAGAATTTTCCGCAAGAGCCTTAACGAGTTCTGGGTTGTTCTTACCCTTACCACCGATTAATGTATCTAATTCCATTAATTCAACAGAATCAAAATAACCCTGTGGGTTTGCTTGGTATGCATCCCATTGTGACTTAACTGTAGCTGCTAACGCTGTAATTGTTGCGTTATCTGCGAACTTCTCTGCTGCAGTCGCTAATGTCTTTTCAACACCTGCAGCTTCTTTAAATTCATTCTTATCTTGGTATGGTGTCTTAGCCGCATTCATACCACCAGTTGAACGTACAGAGTTACCACCTGCGATTGGTTGGCTTTCTACTACGATAACTTTCTTACCTGCATCTGTTGCAGTAATAGCAGCTGTCATACCAGCTCCACCTGCGCCAACTACAACAACGTCTACTGTCTCTTCAATATCCTTTGCCTTTCGTTGTGCTTGTATTCTTGCTTACTAAATCTGATGGTTCAAGTCCTGCTTGTTTTCAAAGCTGCTGTAGCTGCTTCGATGATAGCCTTAGATGTCTGTGTAGCACCTGATACACCGTCAACTTCTAATGAGTTAGCTGCGACGATTGCACCTGGCATTGTTTCTGCTGCCTTTGAACCAATACCATTTGTTTCATGAGACGCATCAACTTCTACCTTAGTGATTGTCTTATCCTTTGATTGTTAAAGTAACTTTAACTGGGTTTTTCCTTGTCATGACCAAATGCTTCACCAGTGTATGTCTTACCTGTTGAGCATCCTACAAGTGACAAAGCCATTGTTGCACTAGCTAATAATGCTGTTAACTTTTTTTCATTTTTCCCTCCCTGTTATGAGTATTTCCCTCATAAGCCATACTATCGTAACATCTATAGAATCATGTGACAACTCATAATAATATATTCTTTTTCGCTCTTCCCATTATAATTGTATCAACCCAAAGTTTCATCGCTAAAAAAATGATAGGTTTCCCTATCATTGAAAAATATGTATTATGCAATTTTTTTCAATTACAGAACGATCTTTACCCCAGAAGAATAATGTGACTGTTCCAGGCCCTGTATGCGCACCAATAATTGGTCCAATATTGAAGATAGTAATCTTTCCTTTTTGTATTTGGAAACTTCTCTTCGACTAACTCTTTTACCGCATTCGCATCTTCTAAACAATTACTGTGAGAGATAAAAGACTTTCCAATTATAGTCATGACCATTCTCGGCATATTCTTCCATCTTTTTCTACGATGGCACGAATGACTTTTTCGCTTACCATGGACTTTCTGACGTACAACAAGTTTCCCTTCTGAATCCACCTGCATTAACGGACAAATTCGCAACATATTACCAATGGTTCCTGCCGTCTTTGAGATTCTTCCACCGCGGATAAAGAAAGTTAAATCACCTGAGAAAAAAACCATGCATGACATTCTAACTTATGTGCTTCAATCCACTCATGAAGTGTATCAATATCTATGCCAGATTCCTGAAGTTCCCTAGCCTTTTCTACAAGTAATCCAAAACCTGAAGAAGCGTTCTTAGAATCCACAACATAGATTTTACGTTCTGGATATTTTTTTCACGCATTGCTTCTGCCGCCATGCGTGCAGAGTTATAGGTACCAGAGATTCCAGAAGATAATGTAAAGTGCAATAAATCATTCCTTCTTTTAAAAATACTCTCAAAAAAATTCTTCATAACCAATCTGGTTCATCTGTGAAGTACGTGTCATTGCGCCATCTACCATTGCTTGATAGAAGTCACTAGCAGATACAGATTCAAATAAGTCATCTGTATAGGTTGTATCGGCCAGTTCATATTCAAAACATAAATATGGAATATTTCGTTCTTCAAAATATTTTTTATTTAAATCAGCTGGTGAACAAGCTGATATAACATATGATCTCATTGTTTGTGGTCCTCCATTAATGATATCGATTTGATTCTTATTTTGTTTTTAGGTGGTGTTAAAGTTCTTTTGTTTTTTTCATGACATCCATTCACGAATGGACAACGGTAACACTCTGGATTACGCGCATGACAGAGATAGCGACCAAAGAATATCATCTGATGATGTGTTTTGATCCAACGATCACGTGGAATCTTACGCATTAGTTTACGCTCAATCTTTTCAACATCATCCTTTTGATAACATAGTCCAAGTCTTCGGGAGATTCGTGCAACGTGTGTATCTACCGCAATACTTGGTATATTAAAACATTCAGCCATAATCACATTGGCACATTTTCTACCGATACCCAGGTAATGTCGTTAATTCTTCCATCGTTTGTGGTACTTTTTCCATCAAACTGTTCTACGACACCTTTGGCAAATCCTACGATCTGTTTCGCCTTATTACGATATAAACCAAGGGATGCGATATACTTCTCTACATCTTTGGTCGGTGCTTTAGCTAATTCATATGGAGATGGATACGCTTTAAATAATGCAGGTGTTACACGATTAACGGATACGTCTGTTGTTTGGGCAGAAAGGATTACCGCAACAGATAGTTCATAGGGATTACGATGCGTCAACTCACAATGTGCATTTGGATGTAACTTTCTGTAGATACTCCAAAAATAAATGGTACAGATAAACGTTCCATTATTTTTTCTCCGTTCCTATGGAATCTGCTGTGATATTCTTCTGTTTCCAATCAGATAAAAATCTTTTTCAATATACCCTAAGTTGAGATGTTGGTAAGCACTAGCTTCACGTAATGCCGCAATAATCAAACGTTTGTCTGTCACTTTATTCCAATCACTAATTTTCTGCATTTCATTTTGACTTAACGTTCTGCCAAATTCTGTTTCAAATGTATCGATGAGTGAACGATCTAGAATATTTTCAACTCTAGCGATATCCGTTTCAAATAGTCCTGATAAGTCGAAGACAACAGCTCTTGCGGAAGCTTTTATCTTTAAATACTTCTTTGCACAAAGTGCAGAAATAACACGGTTTAATTCCTCTTCTTGTATTCCTGTTTTTTCCCGAAGGGCATCCATCGTGATTTCAATATGATTTTGATTCATAAAATCAATGAGTAAAACAACGACAAGCTCTGTACTATCCATACCAAGCAAGCCCATTTGATCAAGTATCCAATCTCGATGATTTACATATTTTTTTGTTCATACCACTTCATATAGTTTACTCCCTTATAACTGTTTTAATAATTCTTGGAATGCAAGATGCGATGTAACTGTAAACTCTGGTTTTGACATCGCTATGATTTTCTTCATTGCTTGGATGATACCAACAGGTATGAATCCCTGCACGTATACCTCCAGCAATATCACTCGTCAAAGAATCACCGATGATAATGACTTCATCAGGATTTTTTTGTTGGAATTCTATCAAAGACATAATTGAAGAATTCAATATGCGGTTTTTCATATCCGATTTCATCTGAGATAAAGATACCATCAAAGAACTCTTCAATATGTGCTTTGGCAATCTTCTTACGTTGTAACTCTTTTTACACCGTTGGTTACGATGTATTGTTTATATTCAGGGTGTAATTTCTTTACAGTTTCATATGCCTCAGGCATAAAGACAACTGTATCTAGTAATCCATTTAAGTATGCTTTGATTAAACTCTACAACACGAGTCGTTTCCACACCAATTTTAGTAAAGAACTCCACAAAGCGCTCTACGAGTAGTTTCTCTTTTAGTGATTTCACCCTTTTCAAGTTTGCACCAATAGACATCATTAATTCCTTCATACATGTGTAGAAAGTTCATCTGTGATTTCACCATAGCCAAACTTCTTGAAATGTATTTTTTTCAATGAGTTTTCTGCACTTCTATGGAAAATTTAATATTGTACCATCGATATCCCATAGAAATTGTCTTTGAATCATACTGTTAACTCACCACCCTTTCGTTTGAAAAGAAGATGTCATTAAAAACATCTTCATATTTGTTACATTGTTTCTTGTGGCTGATCAGCCCATAAAAGCTTCTAAGCGATATGTACTTCTAGCATCTTCTGTAAAGATATGTACAACCACTTCATTCATGTCAATGAGTACCCAAGTTGATTCCTTTCACCTTCACGAAGACGTACATCAAAAGCCATTCTTCGTTACTTCTTTTTCAACAAATTCCACAAGAGAATTTGCGTGTCTAGGATTCTTTGCAGTACAGATGACATAATAGTCTGTATATGCATTGACATTGCGGATATCGATTGTCACGATATTCTCTGCCAATTTTCTCATCTAATGTATGACGTACTAAATTTAGTAATTCAGACATGTTTTTCCCTCCTTTTTCGAGTATGTATTTTTTTCGCATCTGCAAGGACATATTCTGCCCCTTGTTTGAGATTTCTCTCTGCGATTTTTTTGTATGCATGGTCACATCATAATGACGACCTGGTTCAATCTTATCTGCGATATATAAGATATGATCATACGCACTCTTACCATCCCCAAGGGTATGGTGTTCGATTGCTTGTAAGATTTTCTTGTTATAACAGCATAAATTCTGTTTTAACCAAATAACTGCAGTATAGCTATGCCAGATTGCAGGATCTAGTTTTTAATATTTCAGGTCTAAAGTGTGATAGAAGTTGATATCCTCTTCATCACTCATTTTCTTTGTGACATCATGTAATAAACCCATTTGATATGCAAGTTGTTTATTCAGATGATGAATTCTTGCAAGTTTCATATGCAGTATGGCCTACACGAACTGAATGTGCTGCACGTTAGGATTACATTGTGCTTTTCGTCACTTCTTCAAAGTAGTAACCATTCTCTAAAAGTATCTTACGAATTCCTTTTGCGCTTAAGTAGAAGTATCCTTTTCGCACTTCAGTTTCTGTTTCTGATTGAAGTGCGATGCAGGTATCATCTTGTTTGATATCTACGATATGTAGATAGCGATATGGACTACATGCACGCATACATAACTTCTTACGCTTATCATAGTTTAGGATACCATCACCAACTATCGCAAGTGCAACAGGACCCTACCCAGTTTGTTTGTGATAGTTTTTTTAACTGTTTCAGTTCATCATCTGTCATTGGATCAAAGGGTGCTGTATATACGATCATGGTAAAACGATCTTTGGTTCCTTTTGCCTTCTTATAGAGAACGATCTGTCTTCCGATAACTTGTACAAGTTCAGACTTTGTATGCATGCTTAAATCAAATGCTAGTTCCTTAAGATCTGTAGTAACTGTCTTAAGCACTGAAATCTTTAATAAGTTCTCTTGTACGTAAACCGTTATTTACAGTTTCAACTAGGTTATCACTTAAGCCATCTTTTACCAATCTGGAAAAATTGCACGTTCTGTCTGTGCGAGTCCTCTTAGATACGCTCTTTGTTTTGTTGTTAAACTCATAACATTGCCTTTCTGAATGTCACACTGACACTCTTTTGGTACATGTACTGTAATTGTACTGACCTCTCCACTTACACATGCCCATCCTAAGTCCATCAATCACGATGTCTACCTTTGGCATGTCCTTATGGATTGTATATTTCTTCATTTCTGTTTCAATAGCTGTTGGCACAAATAATGTTCCAACATGTGTATTCCATTTTTTTCATCTGCGTAGTTGCCATTGGTACGATGAACGTTGAGACGATCACTCAAATACCATACGCAACTTGCATGATTACAACCTGATAAATCTAGACGTGCTAAGCCTCCTACAAAGAAGCTTTGCTCACCACGCAGTTGAAACACCTGTGGTTTTACACTCTTGCTTGGCATGATAGTCTTTAAATCTGCCTCATGACTTCCATTAACATACTATGATCAATTTCAATACCAGGTGTATCAATGTAAGTATGTCCATCAATTTCTAATTCATTGAATTCTAATGTAGTGCCTGGATATCTAGATGTGGTTAGAAACCTGTGTAGACATCAAGTTGTTGATGAGTGTACTCTTACCAGAGTTGGCTTTTCCTATCACAACTATTTTTCTACCATCCGCAAGTTCATCAACGCATTCTTTGATTTCTTCGACACCCATCTTCTCTTCTTTTGGACGCAAGAATGAGTCGTTCAATGCGGATACCCAAATCTTTCAGTCGTCCAAAGACAAAAGTGTGCGATTTTCTCTTCTCCACATGATGCAGGTAATAAGTCTCTTTGGTCGCAACCATCACGATATCTTTATTGGCAAATTTACGGTTAATACCGTTAATAATACCTGCCTCAAAATCATATAAATCAATCACCCATAGAATTAGCGCATCCATCCTTGCAATACGGTTAACAACCGCAACTGGATCGATACCTGTCTTCATGGAGATTGTTAAATCATCATAGTGAATCAAACGGAAACATCTTTGACAATATTCTGCCTCAGCTTTTAGGACTATAACCAATCACTTTTTGAATCAGTTGTTTGTAATACTGCACCGCATCCTTTACATACTGTCATGATTAGCCTTCCTTCTCATCAAATAGACTTAAACGCTCTACATCTTCATGTACTTCGTTATCTGCGTCTGTTGGTATATCAATAATACGACATTCATCAATACCACGATATAAATCCCAACCATCCCTTCAAATACGAGTGGTGAACCAAAGCCACTTTCACGTGGTTTGAGTGGTATTTCAGAAGCACGTAATACTTGTCTTTCAGGATCTTTTGAAGACTAACTCTTCTCCTGCACTAACTGCCTTAGCAAGTGTTACGATACTTGGATTTGTCTTTAGACGTTTACAAATGAGGTTACCCTTCATTGGTCGATTGCCAAAGACAATTTCTTCCGTATGAACACGCTTCATCTGCCCAACATTTGTCATAAAGAGAACAGCTGGATCTTCTGCATTCATTACACAACCCCATGCTAATGCATCTCCTTTACCAAGATTCATTGCCTTAACACCCTTGGACTTAACACCGGTGGCTGGAATATCTTCAACCGCAAAGCGATAAGAATAACCATCTTTACTTACCATTAGAATCTGTTGGTTACTATATACAATAAAGGCATTGATCATTTCTGCACCCTTTACCAAGATTCATCGCTGTCATGACTTTATTGTTGCGCTCTACCTGCCAGTTATTCACTGGTGTCTTCTTGATTTGTCCAGCAGAACTTACTGTCACAATCCATGCATACGTATCGAAAACTCTTGATAAGAATTGCATTCTTTAATCTTATCTTCACCATCAATACGTACAACTTTATTTAGATGCATACCAACATCTTTCCATTTGCCTTCTTCAATTTGCCAAACTGGAATAGATGCGTAATTACCTTTGGATGTAAATAGTAATAGTGTATCGAGTGTATCGCACTCTGTTGTACCAATCAGTACATCTCCATCTTTGATAGTTGTTTCTTGATCACCGACTGCATTATAGCTACGCATAGATACACGCTTGAGATAACCATCACGACTGACAGTCACTACAACACGCTCATTTGCGATCATCGCTGTCTTATCATAGTTGATTTCTTCAACTTCAGCTTCAATACGTGTACGACGTTCTTGGCCATACTCTTTCTTCACATTTCGTAATTCCTTGATAATTACGGAGTGCAATACATTTTCATTTTCAATGATTGCCTTTGTCTCTTCAATCCGATTGACAAGTTCCGCAAACTCTTCGCGTAATGTAACGATATCCGTATTGGATAAACGATATAGACGTAAGGAAACAATAGCTTCAGACTGTGGTTCATCAAAGCCAAATTCATTCATCAAGTTACGTTTCGCATCTCCCTTATCTTGGGAAGCACGAATAATACGAATCACTTCATCTAAGATTGAAACAGCCTTCATCAAACCTTCAATGATATGACAACGGGCTTCCATCTTATCTAACTCATAGCGTGAACGACGTAATACGACTTCCTTACGGAACGCGATAAACGCATCTAATAATCCAAGTAAACCTACCTGAACAGGACGCTTATCAATGATTGCGACGTTATTGTAGTTATAGTAGACCTGTAGGTCTGTATTCTTATAGAAATAATTAAGAATCATATTGGCATCGATATCCTTGCGAACATCAACGACAATACGCATACCTTCACGGTCAGATTCATCACGTACATCTAAAGATACCATCGATATCTTTGGATACACGGATTTCATCCATCTTCTTAACAAGCTGTCCTTTTGACAACTTCATAAGGAATTTCTGTGACAATGATTTGTTGGCAAGATTTCTCCTCATGAATTTCACACTTGGAACGCACAACAATTCTACCCTTTACCTGTTGTAAAGGCATCACGAATACCTGCTTCACCCTGTACGATACCGCCAGTCGGAAAGTCAGGACCAGTTAAAAATATCCATCACGTCTGTCAAAAGCACTCTCTGGATTTTTGAATACGATAGATTGTCGCATCCACCACTTCATTTTAAGTTATGTGGTGGCATGTTTGTCGCATAACCTGCCGCAATACCTGTCGCACCATTTCACTAACATTACAGGGAAACGGTACAGGAAGTACTGTTGGTTCATGTTCTGTGTCATCAAAGTTCGGTGCCATTTCAACGGTATTCTTATCCAAGTCTTCTTCCATGACTTGTGTAACCTTGGCAAGTCTAGCTTCGGTATAACGCATCGCAGCTGCTGGGTCATCATCAATAGAACCGTTATTACCATGCATGTCAATGAGTGGTAACCGTACCTTCCAATCTTGAGACATACGTACCATCGCATCGTATACAGAAAGTATCACCATGTGGGTGATAGTTACCGATTACAAGACCGACTGTCTTAGCAGACTTGCGGTATGCATGGTCCCATGTATTTCCATCATGGTACATCGCATATAAAATTCTACGCTGTACTGGCTTTAAACCATCACGCGCATCTGGTAATGCACGCTCTTGAATAATATATTTGGCATATCTACCAAAGCCAGCTCCCATAATATCTTCGAGTAGCTCTGGTCTATATTTTGTATTGTCAACGATTGTCTTCTTCTTAACCATTAGCCCTCCAAGTCAAAATGTATCTTCTAAATGTAAATGAAACGTTATCTTCAATCCACTTACGACGTAATTCTGCTTTTATCTCCCATGAGTACAGTTACACGACGTTCAGCCTTTACACCATCACTGATACCCTACTTTGATTAGTGTACGTTGGGATGGGTCCATTGTTGTCTCCCATAACTGCGTAGCGTTCATTTCACCTAAACCCTTATAGCGTTGAATTTCCACTTTACCAAGTTTACGACGTAAAGCATCTAACTCTTGATCGCTATAAACATATTGTGTCGTCTTACCCTTTGTCACTTTATAGAGTGGAGGTAAGGCGATATATACCATTCCCTGCTCTAACAGTGGGACGCATGTAACGATAGAAGAATGTTAATAATAAAAATCTGAATATGAGATCCATCATCATCCGCATCGGTCATGATAATAACTTTGCCATAATTCGATTCCTCGTAGTCAAAGTCAGGACCAACACCTGCACCTAATGTATAGATTAATGTATTTAACTCTTCATTCTTTTCAATATCGGCGAGTGTACATTTCTCAGTATTTAATACCTTACCACGTAGTGGCAAGATTGCTTGATAATGAGAATCTCTTCCTTGTTTTGCGGAACCTCCGGCAGAATCACCCTCGACCAAGAATAGTTCCTTTATACGAGCATCCTTTTGTCTGTGCAGGTGCTAACTTACCAGATAATACCTTTTCACCCTTACCAACACGCTTACCCTTACGGATTTCATCTCGAGCCTTACGTGCAGCGATGCGGGCAAGGGATGCCTTTAACATCTTACGTACTAATGTGTCAGATTGATTGCGATTTTCTTCTAACCAGAAGGACAACTTTTCAGAGACAACTGCTTCTACTGCAGTTTTCGCTTGTGGAGTTCCAAGCTTACTCTTTGTCTGTCCTTCAAACTGTAATAATCCTTCAGGGACAGATACGGAAAGGATTGTTGTAAGACCCTCACGTACATCTCCACCTTCTAGATTTTTATCCTTCGCCTTTAATAGACCATATTTTCTTGCATAGTCATTGATAGCTTTTGTAAAAGCACCCTTAAAACCAACTTCGTGTGTACCACCATCGCCAGTACGAACAAGGTTAACGAAGCTATATGTATTCTCTTGATAATCATCTGTATATTGGAAAGCAACTTCTACTTGGATACCATTGGCTTCCCCACTGAATTTCACTGGGTTCATTAAGACATTGCGATCTTCATGTAAGTATCCTAAGAAGGCTGTTAATCCATCTTCATATAGATATGTTTCAGTTTCATTTTTCTTATTGCGTTTATCGCTAACAACCATCGCAATTCCACTTAGTAAGAAAGCTTCTTCGCGTGCTCTTTCACACACAACATCGTATTTGTACTCAGTTGTAGAGAAGATACGTGGATCTGGTTTAAAAACGTACCGTAGAACCAGTACGGTTAGTCTTACCTAAATGTTCTAGCTTACCAATCTTCTTACCACCATCCGCAAATTCCATACGGACGAGTTCCCCATCATGGGCAACCTCTACAGTTAGCCATTCACTTAAGGCATTTACGACTGACGCACCTACACCATGTAAACCACCAGCCGTCTTATAGCCACCTTCACTGGAGAACTTACCACCAGCGTGAAGCACAGTAAAAAATGACCTGCAATGTATTTACACCGCTGGCATGTTGACCGATAGGCATACCACGACCTTCATCCTGAACAGTGACACTACCATCTGCCTCTAACGTAATTTGGATTTTCTTACCATAACCGTTTAACGCTTCATCGATGGAATTGTCAACGATTTCCCAAATCAGATGGTGTAATCCTCTACTATCGGTAGAACCGATATACATGCCAGGACGCTTTCTGACTGCCTCTAAACCTTCTAAAATTTGAATACTGTTATCATCATATCTATTCGCCATGCAAAAACTCCTAATAACCTTTGTATTATATCATAATTAGGCTACTTTAATATCCTTGTCTAACGACAATCTACACGTTCATAACACTAGATTTTGTCACAACAAAGCCTATTTCAAACATTTTGATTTTATATCTAAATTACTGATGTGGTAATATATCAACAGGGAGGGATTTAATCTATGCTAAATTTCATTGGCGTTATTATATTAAGTTATTTATTTGGATCTGTTCCATGGTCACTTGTCATTGGAAAAGTATTCTTCCATAAGGATATCCGTACAGAGGGTTCAGGTAACCTTGGTGGTACAAATGCAGGTCGTGTATTTAGGTAAGAAAGTTGGTATCACTGTCATTATCCTAGATGCACTCAAAGCATTCTTCTCAATGTTACTAGCTAGCTTTCATCGCAAAGGATGCCATGATTTATGCAGGACTTGCTTGTTGTATTGGACACTGCTTTCCCAATCTTTGCACAGTTTAAAGGGTGGTAAAGCTGTTGCGACTTCCTTCGGTTTCTTCTTAGGTATCGCTACATTTATCAATCACCAATATTTCTATCAGTTCTTCTTACCACTACTTATATTTCTTGGTAAGTCTCTATCTTTGTCGTATGGTTTCCTTATCCAGCATGATTGGTTTAGGTTCTGGTATTCATCATCAGTTTCTTGATTGGAAATCCCAATATCAATCACACTATCAATCTTTGTATTATGGTTTGTTTGTGGTATATCGTCATCGCGCAAATATCGAACGTATCAAAAAAATGGTACAGAGAGTAAAATCAAATGGATGGGTAAATCACTATGGGAAAAAAATAGAAAAAAATTCACACTACCAATCGAGCCTTTACACCAAAGTCCTCGCAAAGTCTGGGTATATCTTCCAGATAGTTATGATACAAGTAAAAAGAAGTATCCTGTTTTATATATGTTTGATGGTCACAACCTCTTCTACAATAAAACAGCTACTTATGGTAAATGCTGGGGGTATTAAAAAAAGTATTTAGACAAACAGAATTTAGATATCGTTATCATCGGTCAGGATTGTAATCACATCGGTGATGAGCGCTTAGATGAATACTGTCCATTCACCGCAGAAAAGACTTTTTGCAGGAATTCAAATTCAATCCTGCGGTCAGATTACTGGTAAGTGGTTTTATTGAAAAAAACTCTTACCCTACTGTCAAAAAGCGTTATCGTATTCACACAGACCGTAAGCATGTAGGCATCGCTGGTTCCTCCATGGGTGGAATCATGTCCGAGTTTATGATCAGTGAGTATAATGATTATTTCTCAAAAAGCAGGTTGTGTATCCCCTGCCAATATCTTTCAACTACCATGTACTATGCAATCACATTCAAAAGAAGAAGTTTAAAGAAACTCGCATTTATCTTGATTTTGGATCAGATGAAGAACGCACAAAGAAAGGCCTTGTAAGAGAGTTAGATATGTTATTGAATATCAACCATCTCTTTACACAAGGTGGCTGTGTATACCTATCCAAATCTTGTGGTAAATGGTACACACAGCGAAGAATCTTGGGAAGGTATTTTCCCTATCATGTTGGAATTCTTATTCCCAGAATTATACAAAAAAGAAAAAGTCATAAAAAAAGCCACAATCAACCAAGATTACGGCTTTTTGTTTAACAATCACTATCTTCAAATCCTACAATCAAACCCTGATCTGATACATAGTATGAACACACAATGGTACATGGAATAATATCAACCTTCGCTTCTGGGAAAGACTGTAGAATTAAATTCTTTAAATCATTTGCCATCGATTCATTATTGCAGTGAGCAAGATGAACTTTCTTTCCGTTATAACGATGTGCAATCATCTCCTCAAAAAAATCTTATTTGTGGCCTTCTTTTTCACCACGGCACTTATGCAAGATTTCAAGTGTACCTTGATCGGATGCCTTACCTACACAGCGAATACCCAATAATCCAGATAACTTCGCAATTGCTGGACTCACACGTCCATTACGCGCTAAAGTTGTCTAAGTTTGAGATATTAAACAATAAGTGCGTATGTTTCTTATATTCATTTAATCGCATCACAGATTTCACTAAAAGCTTAATCCCTGTGCAATTAACTCCTTTAACTTTTCAATAATCAATAGAATTTCTGGTCCTACGGATAATGAGTCAATGACGTAGATATTCGCTTCTGGATGTTCTTCCAAGAAGAGTGATCTACCCTGCATCGCTGCAGAATAACAACCGGATAATCCACCTGTAACTGTTACCGCAAAAAAATCGTATCGGCACCATCAAATGAACTTGCCCACTCATAGGCATTTGGACATGAAGTGGATGTTTTTCCCTTCGTATGTTTGAGTACGGATAAGAAACGCTCTACATTTCGTGCGTTCATCGTCGAAGAACTCTCCCTCATTCATAATAACCTTTAGAGGAACTGTTCTATAGTCAATATCTTCAATGTGAAATACGTTAGAAGATGAATCTGATACAATTCTATACTTCATCGTGACCTCCTGCTTTTTTTAAGCTAAATGCATTATAAATATTCATTTCTACATAGGCAAAGCAATTCACCAATGTTTCACGAAAAAGAAAAAAAGTCGGTACACTCACCGACTTTTTGTAACAAATCACAAAGGTGATTCTGCTTGTTTCTGCTTTGGTTTTCTTGTTGTTTTTGCCAGAATACCAACTGTCTTTCAGGACTTCATCTACCTGCTCAACTGGAATGATTGTTAACTTTTTCTTTTCACTTCTGGTGCGATATCCTTTAGATCATCTTCATTTTCTTTTGGAATATAAACCGTCTTTTACACCTGCTCTAGCAGCTGCCATCAGTTTTTTTCAGGCAAACCACCAATTGGCATCACACCACCACGTAAAGATACTTCCCCTGTCATTGCAATTAATGGGGAAACCTTCTTCTTGGTAATCAGTGAAGCCAAAGCAGTTGTTAAAGTAATACCTGCAGAAGGTCCATCTTTTTAACAGCACCTTGTGGAACATGAATATGAACATCATGTGTCTTTAGAATCTTATCTGCTTCTGGGAATTTTCGATTTCACAAGAGATAATGCAATCCGTACAGATTCCTTCATCACATCCCCAAGTTGTCCCTGTCACAATCAACTGTCCACTGCCCTTCGTTAATAGGGTTTCGATAAACAGAATCTCCCGCCACTTGCAGTCCATGCAAGACCTGTTACGATACCAGGATTCTTTTTGAACTGTGAGTTTTTCATGGTGAAGTGGTTTCATATCTAGCAGTGTTGGTAAATCACTTGCTTGAATAACAATTTTTTTCTTGATGACCTCTTGCAAGTTTCACGGCGATAGCGCGGCATACGGAATCAATTCTCTTTTTGAGTCCACGTACACCACCCTCCATCGTGTAGTCCACAATAATCGAACGCACCGCATCTTCACTAAACTCTAACTGTTCACTTGGAATGCCCGTCTTCTCAATTGCTTTTGGAATCAAATGTCTTTGCGCAATCTGGTATTTTTCACTTGCTGTATAACCTTGGAAGTCAATCACTTCCATACGGTTTTAGTAAAGGTTCAGGGATAGAATCCAATGTATTTGCGGTACAGATAAAGAGTACATCCGAAAGATCATACGGAACATTCATGTAATGGTCCGTAAAAGTATTGTTTTGTTCAGGATCAAGCACTTCTAAAAGTGCACTTGCAGGATCACCATTGTAAGACATACTCAACTTATCGATTTCATCGAGTACCATTACCGGATTTGATGTGCCAGCTTTCTGAATGCCATCCATAATTCTTCCTGGCATTGCACCAATATAAGTACGACGATGACCACGAATATCTGCTTCATCACGTACTCCACCCAGAGCAACACGTACATATTTACGTTTGAGCGCATTTGCGATGGAGCGGCCAATACTTGTCTTACCAGTACCTGGAGCACCGACAAATAAGAGAATCGAACCAGATTGACGCTTATTAAGATCCATTACCGCAATCTGTTGTAAGATACGCTCTTTTACTTTCTTTAGACCATAGTGGTCTTCATCCAAAAATCTTCTCCGCAGCCTGAAAGTCAATCTTCTTTGTACGTTCTTTCTTCCAACTGATACTTGTTAAAAAAATCTAGATAGTTGTAAAGATTGCCATACTCTGGAGAGTTACTACCTTCTTGTTTTAGACGGCTTAAAACCTTATCCGCTTCACGACGTGCAGTTTCATTCATGCCAGATGATTGAATCTTCATCTCCATCTTTCGGATATCTGTAACATTCTCTGGATGCATGTCATCCAGTTCCTTTTGAAGATATTCGATTTGTTTCTTGATGGCCATCTCACGATAGGCTTTCTTATTGTCATTTTTCTTGTGCAGCGGAAGCTTCGTTAGTTACATCCGTCATCTCTGTATATTCATAGATATACTGCTCAATCTTATTTAAAAGATTGGAACGAAGATTTTCTTCTAGTAATGCATACTTTTCTTCATCCGTGATATTTAACCATTGTGCCATGGCACTGATGATATCCTCCATTCCCTTTAATTGAGAGATGAAGTTACGTGCACCTAATGCCCATTGATAATTCGCAGTTGCCTTCACAAGTGCACTCTTAAGTTGTTCAACCCGCTTCTTTTCATCGATAGGATCTAAATCATTGGTCATCGGTTTACGGATGATAGATAAGACTTCTAAGGTTTTATCACTATGTACAACGATATCTTCAATATTGATACGTGATTCTGTCTTGATTACCACAAAACCACTATTACTAACTTCTGTAATAGTTCCTGATACACTTAATGGATAAAAGTTTTCAGGACGAAATTCATCTGTAGATAATGCCTTCTTTTCAATCGCAAAGATAATACGGTCACCTACAGCAGGTTCCTGTCCAGTCGCATTTTTATAACTATCACTGGTCAGATAAATATTTGTGTCTGGTAATAATACCGTGTTATAGATAGGAACGATAATTGCCATTGTTGTATACCTCCTTATGAGTATAGAAGTATTTTAGCACTTAATGATAAAGAGTGCTAATGTTTAGCACTCAGATATTTTATTCCATTGTTTCAAGATAACGAACTACTTTTCCATTTGCCTTTGCGTACTCAATTTCCGACTTTGTACTAGAGCCGATATAGCCACCAACATTGATTACATAAAATTTCATCTAGCCATATCAATTTTACGTTTATGCATATCATCCAACATCTCTTTTTGTCTTTCGTTAGAGTGCCTTCATCCATATTTCTCCCAAACTTCGTTATCACCACTATGACCAAATAAGCCCAACGTTAATCACAATATTTCCAGCAAGCGTCAAGTCTTTCTGTGCTTTCATAAATTCATCTTTAAAGCGTGTACTACCGCAAAGCGTAATCACTTTATATTTCCCCTGCATTACTTTTTCTCCTTTTGATAATCTGTCTTACCTATTGAATTAAAGTACTGTTGGAGCTTTAGCTTCATAAGCTACATCAGAGAAGTGATATAGTCTTTCATTCTTAATCGCATCTGGTAGATATTGTTGTTTTGACATAGTGATTTGGATAATCATGCGCATATTGATAGCCAACACCATTACCTAACTTCTCTGATGCAGCGTAATGAGCATCCTTAAGATAAGATGGAATTGGAAGATTACCTGTTTTTTCAACTAGATCCATTGCCATAAAAATACCATTGGATGATGCATTCGACTTTTGGCGCATTTAGCAACATAAGTAGCCGCATTTGCAAGTATGATGGCTCCTTCTGGCATTCCAACTCGTTCAACGGCTAACGCCGCATCGACTGCAATCTGTAACGCTCTAGGGATCTGCATTACCACATTCCTCTGCTGCCGCAATCATAATTCTACGAGAGATAAAACGAACATCCTCTCCCGCCGTCAACATGCGTGCAAGGTAGTATAGCGTCGCATCAGGATCAGAACCACGCATCGATTTAATAAATGCAGAAATCGTATCGTAATGGTTGTCCCCATCCCTTGTCATAACGGATAGCCTTCTTCTGAATACATTCCTCCACAACTGACAAGGTAATGTGAATGTAGCCATCATCACTACGATCCGTTGTAAGATCTGCAAGTTCTAACGCATTCAACGCGGCACGTGCATCCCCATCACAGATCTCTGCTAAAAATTCTGCAGCTTCATCCTCTAATATGACATTATCCTTACCAATACCCTTTATCGCATCTTCTGCAGCACGCTTTAAAAAGAGTCACAATATTCTCTTTTCGTTAGTGACTTTAACTGAAAAGATACGAGAGCGTGAAATCAACGCTTGATTAACTTCAAAATATGGATTCTCTGTAGTAGCACCAATCAAGATAATTGTGCCATCTTCTACATATGGTAGTAGATAATCCTGTTGCCCTTTTATTAAATCGATGAATCTCATCGATAAACAAAGATTGTTTTCTTTCTGATACATCGACATCAAATCAATCGCATGCGTAATTACCTGTTCAAGATCTTTCTTACCTGCAATTGTCGCATTAACTTGTTGGAAATCAGCAGAGGTGCTATTCGCAATCACTTGTGCAAGTGTAGTCTTACCAGTTCCTGGAGGACCATAAAAGATTAATGATCCAAGCTTATCCGCTTTTGATTGCACGATATAACAATTTATCTTTGCCAATGATATGTTCCTGACCAACAACTTCCTCTAAAGTAGAAGGTCTCATACGTGCCGCTAAAAGGCTCTTCTTTTTTTCTTTGTCTCTTCGCTTGCATACCCAAATAAATCCATAGGAACCTCCTTTATCTACCCCATATTATACTTGTAAATACTATATTCAAAAGAAAAAAAGCTCCTTACGGAGCTTTTCACTCATGATTTTCTTCTAGTACTTTGATGATACATCCAGAAGATACAGAAAAACTGTTATAAATAGAGAAATAATTAAAAAGCTGTAATATGTCGGGTATCACTACTCTTAAGCCAATGACAACCGCAGAGAACAAGATAGCTAAAACCAATGATAGTTTATAATTTTTCAATTTGATATAAAAATGTTTCTTCTAACACGAATAATATCAATAATGATATTACAAAGGTATTCTAGGTCAACAGGATTAAAACGATGAAGAAAGGTAGAAAATAATGAATACAATATATTACTACCAAGCAATGCCAATAGGATACGCTTGATGCGTGGTAATATTTTCTCCTTAATAGAAAGTGGATAAAGTGAAATATTCTTTAAATCTAACTGCATTTGATACAATAAACCAGCTACATATCCCGTTCCGTATGGAAATAAATCTATCAAGATACTATAACTACGCTCTGCACCAAGAAAGTAATACAAGCACGGAACAACAATTGTAAAACCTATCAATCCAATTAAAATATACGCCTGATAAAATGATAATTTCTTCATATCGATTCCTCTTTTCGAATTTCATACATACATGCAACATGAAGAATGGACAATAAATCCAAAACATATTAAATTTCCAATACAACTATTGAATTTAGTAATTTCAAGCATGATTTCTAATCCATACAAACAATACTGTACAGCAATCATAAACAGCAATGTATCTGATATACATCATTCGATTTGACTTTTCACTATGGTCATCGTTTTTAAAAATTTACGTAAAGCAGTAATACAAACAACCAACTGGAGCCACTACAAATAGTAGAACTTAGTTTTGAAATCATAGTATCGAAACCAAATAGTACACAAACCAAATATAGAATGAAGTATACTAACAGTTATTTTCATATATGCATTGAAGTAATCTCTCTTTGCGAACTGGAAGAATTTGTAAGATTGGATTCCAGTTTTTCATCAATCAAAAATAGTAATGAGTTTGTACTTGAAAATATGAAGAAGAAATATAGTTCCCAATGTATTCTCTGAAACGAATACTATCTAGGTATCTGCATGAATGAAATAGATAGAAAATATCATTACACAATCTCACTGCGACATTTATCAGAAGTTAAATAAACGATGTCGATACAGTGTATATAGACCTTGCATAAAGACTTTCCCTTCTACCAATCTTTATTAGTTAAGATACGAATGGATGAAATATAAGCTAGTGTATAAAGAACAGTTGCATATCCCAAAAACTGAACAAATAGGATGAATATTTGTTTTTCATATAAATAAGATGCAGCAACACCAATCACAACTAACAGACATATACAAATGCTCAAAAATAATTCTCGATGCCACATATTGATTGGCAAAATAGCAGGAATTACTAAAGCCTCAATCAAACAAGATAATATATAGCACAACCAATATTGCACCTACTTCTTTTGAAATGGAAAATATGATATGGATAATCCAAGGAGATATTATGATATTGAGCATAAATATTTCTAGAAAAAGAATACTTTACTCTTGTCTTTAGCATTAATTGGCATACAAGCGGATAACTCTCTTCAACGGTCTGCTCATGTCTAGCAAAAATCCGTTATCAAGTTAAACGAAAAAATCATCATAAAGATGGTTATAACGTAGTTTGTCTTTTACTTTCAAACATATAAAACAATGAACAAATCGAAAACAAAATATATGAAAAAGCGGAAAAGATAAACTGTTTCTTTTTTTATAGAATGTCTCAAACTCCAGTAATAATAGTGCTTTCATATTCTTAGAAATTCCTTTTCTAAAATAGATTAGTTCTACTTTGTTAAAAAAATTATCATTCGTTTTTGAGATATACGAATGGATGAGAAATAGGTCATTACAAATAATGTGAGCATAAAGAACAGAAAACCGATATTCTTATTCAATAGTTGTCTTTGAGTTATGATAACGTCCAATAAATTCACGCAATTGAAGTATCATAACATTAACATGTTCAAAATACTGCTTGGATCATTTTATAACTTCGGTAATAGCATTTGGAATTAAACATGCTTTCAAATACAAGTAAACTCCAGTATCGAATATATCTGGCATATAGAAATTCCCACACATTGCACAATAGATCAACCAACCCTACGACTAAAGAACTAAGATTATATGATTCACTTTTCAAAAACAAAACTCTTAGTAAGAGATTGATGTTTTAATGGGTAGTAATCTTATACTATTAGACTTTATGAAAATTTCATTTTTGAAAAATCATTTATAACAATGTAAAGTACAAAAGATAGGGATAACTGATCTGAGGATTTGAACATGATTCATCAGCAGATATCAACTCCTGCAAAATAAAACTCATTATAAAATAATGATATGCATAATATCGTTTATCTTTTAATAATTTCCCTCATATTCAGCTATCAACAGTGCTTTCATATGCTTAGAAATTCCTTTCTAATATTATATGATTTTTAAATAATACCTTTTACGATACCAACAAAAATTTCTTCTAACGTCGCTGGCTGTAGACCTTCTAGATTTGAAGCGTGTTTTACGATCAATTAGAAAGCTTTTACCTGATATGGTGTTTCTTTCTTTGCGACAATTGCGCCTTCTGGAATAGTTGTAATTTCTTCTGGTGCCAAGTTCAATATTCCGTAGCTAGATAGGATGTTATCTTTTTCATCATTAATTATTAGTTCACCTGCATGCATGAATCCAATGTAATCACACATCTTTTCAAGATCTGTAACGATATGGGAAGATATCAGAATTGTATGATCTTCTTGACGTGTATATTCAATGAGAAGTTCTACAACTTCTGCACGAATGGCTGGATCTAATGCGTTCATCGGTTCATCTAATACCAATAGCTTTGCATTGTGACTTAATGCAATCGCAATTGCGATACGCATTTTGTTACCTAATGATAGCGTCTCGTACTTTTCATCTTCATCAATTTCAAACTGTTTTTAATAGTTTTTTTCAAATTGTATATGATCCCAATGTTTATAGATTTTACTAAAGATTTCTTCGATCTTATATACCGTCAGGATATTAGGAATACCCATATCATTGATTACAAAACCTAACTGGTCTTTAAGTTCTACTTCATTGATGAAATTTTTTTACTTCCTAGTACCACAACATCCCCATAGTTTGGTTGTACAAGTCCTAGGGATACAGTTAATAAGTGTTGTTTTACCTGCACCATTTTTCACCAATTAAACCATAGATAGTTCCTTCTGGAATCTGTAAAGATACATGATTTAAACGAAAGTTATCATACTTTTTCGTAATATCCTTTACTTCAATTGCATTCATAAACTTTTTCCCCCAATTATTCATTTTCATCCCAAATGACTTTCATCATTTTGGCTACTTCCTCTTGTGATAAATTACAAGATACGGATAGTTTTTGATTTCTGCTAGATGTTCTTCAATGATGCGAAGATTTTGTTCTTGAATGAGTTGGACATTTTTCCTGCCACAAAACTTCCTTTTGCCCCGGAATCGTATAGATATAACCTTCTCGTTCCAGCTCTTCATATGATCGTTTTGTGGTAATGACACTAATACGTAGATCTTTTGGCAAGTGTGCGAATAGACGGTAAACTTTCATCTTCTGCTAAAGTACCATTAATGATTTGATCTCGTAATTGATTATAAATTTGATCGTAAATCGGTTGTCCACTCCTGTTGTCAATAATCAGTTTCACAATTATCAACCTCCAACCTATCTGTATATATACAATATATACAGTTAATATATTTTAGTCAATAGGTAAGCAAGAAAAAAACTCAGTCAATATTTGACTGAGC